>Ga0310697_10000045_pt1 | contig 167706 bp, 129 predicted proteins | sample 172DNAGHGlowgp2_FD_203883 | JGI IMG/M metagenome (GOLD analysis project Ga0310697, IMG submission 203883) | Sheep rumen microbial communities from Palmerston North, Manawatu-Wanganui, New Zealand - 1728 DNA GHGlow gp2 (v2) (version 2) | ecosystem: Host-associated > Mammals > Digestive system...
CGCTGACTTGAAGCGCCGCCTGCGCACCCTTTAAACCCAATAAATCCGGATAACGCTCGCATCCTCCGTATTACCGCGGCTGCTGGCACGGAGTTAGCCGATGCTTATTCTCCGGGTACTCTCACTGCGGGACGCGTCCCGCACGTTACTCCCCGGCTAAAGCGGTTTACGACCCGGAGGGCCTTCATCCCGCACGCGACTTGGCTGGTTCAGACTACCGTCCATTGACCAATATTCCTCACTGCTGCCTCCCGTAGGAGTCTGGTCCGTGTCTCAGTACCAGTGTGGGGGACCTTCCTCTCAGAACCCCTACGCATCGTCGCCTTGGTGGGCCGTTGCCCCGCCAACAAGCTAATGCGCCGCATGCCCATCCCGGACCGACGGATCTTTCACCCCGAGGCCATGCAGCCTCCGGGCTTACGGGGTATTAGGCCCAGTTTCCCGGGTTTATCCCCCTGTCCGGGGCAGGTCGCATACGTGTTACTCACCAGTGCGCCGGTCGCCGCCAGAAGTATTGCTACCTCCGCGCTGCCCCTCGACTTGCATGTGTTAAGCCTGTCGCTAGCGTTCATCCTGAGCCAGGATCAAACTCTTCGTTGTTGTATTATCGTTTCTTCTTCTTCAAAAAGATTAAATGAAAACGCAACGGCGATGATGTCCAGTGCCCGGCCCGCGGCTTCTCCCCCGAAAGGGCGCCGCCCGGATTTGCTGTGCTGTTGTTGTATCTGCCTGTCTTCGGAATCATGACGTGTGGACCCGGCGGTTTTCCCTTCCTTGTCTCTGCACTGTCAATTTCCTCATTGCAAACATTTCAATGAACTCAAGCTTTCCGCCCCAAAAACACCCGCCGAAAAAGGCGTCAAAAAAATCGCTCACGCAATTTAGCATCTTGTGAGTCGAAAAGCGATGCAAAATTACAGCCGTTTTTTATACTGACCAAATTTTTTGACAACTTTTTTCCAAAAAAAATTCACCGATTTCCATAAACGTCTGATAATCTGATAAATAAATTTTTCAAAAAAAACGGGCTGTTTTTAACCAACCCGTTGAAACTGCGATTCTGGCCATTTTTTGGCCAAATCAAGCGTTGACTTGAACCTGAATTCCTTTATCGCGAAAACGCTTTGCGATGCGCTCCAATTCCTCCTTTGAAATTTTCTCGAGATTTTCGGCCGGAGTCTTGCGGTCGATGCTGTAAAGCATAACTTCGCGCGGCTGTATTTCCTGATATGCCTTGAGCAGGGCATCAAGCTCCTCGTCGGTAGTATTGTCAAAGTGTTTGCCGTCATACTCGCCCCTGATCATGATGGTCTGCACAACGCATTGTCCCTTGAACTGCTTGAGGTCGGCAATGACGCCTTCGGGCAAACAGTTAGGCGATGTGGGACGGTTGATGGCGATGAACGTGTGTGGTATGGCACTGTCGAGCTTGAGGATGTTGTTGTCCACTTTGGCAAGGGCATCGGCCACCGGCTTCTTTCCTGCCATGGTAGAGTTGCTGAGCACCGACACCTTGGCGTTAGGGAAAAACTCAGTTCGCAACCGCAGCACGTCATCCACGATTTTTTTGAAATCGGGGTGCAGTGTGGGTTCACCGTTGCCCGAGAAGGTGATGACGTCCAGCGTCTGGCCAGCCTGCTTCATCTCGTTGAGCGTGTGGCGAAGCTGTTTTTTCACTGTTTCACGACTGGGCAGTCCGTCCTTGCCGGCACCCTGAGCGTTAAAACCCGCCTCGCAATAGAGGCAATCAAACGAACAGATCTTGCCGTCGTTGGGCATGAGATTGATTCCAAGTGACATGCCCAGACGCCTGCTGTGTATGGGACCGTATATTGTGGAATGAAAAAGCACTGTTTGCATTGTGGTAAAAGTTTTAATAGATGATTATTGTAATATATACATTATTATATATAATATAAAATCAGATGAGGTTCAGTTGCTGCAGAATGTCGGACACATCGATGTGTGACATGGTGCGCCGCTGCTGAAGGGTATCGACAAAGGCATCCATGGCCTTGCGCACACGGGTGTCGGCAAACAAGCGGGCCATGCTGTCAAACACCTCGTCAAAGATGGGCTCTACCTCATCTCTCTCGAGCTGGCAATAGTCCCGGCCATCGTCACATGCCGCATTGAACAGCTGGTCACGCAACTGATTGTCGGCCTTTTCGTTATCCAGCACCATGCGTCGGCACAAGGCATTAGCGACCGCTAAGCCCACCGAAATGCGGTAGTGCCCCAGAATGTACTGCCATGCGCCCCGTGGCGACAGGCGCGGATTTCCCGCAAAAAAGAATTCGGGGGTAAACTGGATGCATCCGGGTCCGTCATTGTCGAGGGTAACGGCCGTAAAGAGGTCGGCGGCATCAAAGACCGACAGTCCCAAGGCCATGCCCGCCACTCCATAGCTCTTATCGAGCTCGTCGCGATATTTCATTATGACCTGCTTTTCTTTCATTGTCTATCATTCATTTGCGTCCAAAGTCAGCGGGTATTTCCCCCCACTCTGCCGTGTTCCACTTGAGCAGTGCATTGGTCCAAACGTGGGTGGCCAGCCACCGCTCGGCACGAGCAATGATCTCAAACAAGCGCGCATTGGCCTCGGTGCGTGCCAGCTTGGTTCGACACTGTCTTGCCCTGATCCACGACAATGCCGTCTTGCTGTCGCTATAGATGGCTGTGTGGTCGTTGCCTTGGTTGGCAAACAGGGCCAAGGCGTGTACGATTGCCAAAAACTCGCCGATGTTGTTAGTCGCATCAGGGAAAGGGCCCTGCCTGAACAGCTCCACTCCTGTGGGTACATCCACACCGCGATACTCCATGATGCCCGGATTGCCCGAACACGCCCCGTCAACAGCGATACTGTCTCGCACAATGCCAGGGATGGCTTCATAGTTGACAAACTCACGGGGTGCCCGCGCTATTGCCCTGAGGATGTCCATTTCACCGGGGTCGTTGCGAAACGCCTCGACTGCAGCCTCTTGTGAAGGATATGCCTTGTAACGGGCACCAGGAAAGCCCTTGACGCGCAACTCACATTCGGCCCACGAGTCACAGATGCCGGGTTCAGTACCCTGCCACACAACATACCACTTGCGATTATCGGTTGCCATAAACACCTCTCGTTATCACTTGAAACAACAAAAGTACATCAAATTTCCCACATCGGCAAAACGTGCCCTGAAATTAAGCATACCACAGCACATTAACGACTGTGATATGGACAAGTCAATCAAAAACTATTCCATTTTGCGATGGCTAACGACAAGCCAAACGCCCGTAAAAATGAGCCCGGCAGCCACTGCATGCATCCATTGCGGCGAGGCCAACCCCATTGCCATGCTTGCAATGACAGCGACAAAGGGCTGGACATAGTTGTAAACGCTAACGGTAGTTGGTGCCAAGCGCCGTTGAGAAAACACGACGAGCAAGAAGGTAAAGAAGGTGGCACACGCCACAATATAGGTCAGCTCGGCAGTGGTTTTCAAAGTCAATGCCGGCCAGTCGATCTGCATGATGTGCGGCAGTGTGAACGGCAGAATAAGCAGACTGGCGAAAGTAAACGTCCACTTGTTGAACGTGAAAGCGTCATACTTGCGGAACAAGGCCGCGTAATGCGTCAGATAAAAAGCATAGCCGACCTGAGCGGCGAGAATGAGCAGGTCGCCGCGGAAGTCCCCTCCCATCTTGGCACCAGAAGCGGTGCGCAGGATGAGCAGCAAAGCTCCTGAAAAGCCCAGGACAATGCCCAAGGCCTTTCGGGTGGTGATGCGTTCGTGCAGGATGAAGGCCGACAGGATTAGCGTGAAGATGGGCATCGTTGTCAACTCGATGGTGGCATTGATGGGTGAGGTGAAACTCAAACCAACAATGTATCCACCCTGAGCAAGAACAAAACCGAAGAAACTTGCCCCAATAATCTTGATAAAATCGCGACGCTCCACCCGCTGCTGCGGGACGACCAGCGATCCAAGCCAGAAAAGCAATGCGGCACCACAAATCCTGAAAGCTACCAACTGCGGACCGGTGATGCCGCCGTGGGTGAGTACGTCCTTGGAGAAGGTCGCCATCACGCCAAACAGCACCATGGCCAGCAACATCGCGCCATGGGCCTTGAAGTCAGTGTGAACTGGTTGTTTTTCGGTAGCCATCAGTCTATGAAGACCTTAGACCTCAGGCCAAAGGGGTATCCCCTGGTCTAAGGTCTAAAGTCTGAGGTCTAAAAATCTAAAATTTACTTCATGAACTTGGCGAAATCGACCTTGCGCATGTCACCCTCGTGCATCAACGCACTGTGCATGGCAAGGGCGATGTCCGGGTTCATCATCACATGGCCCTTCTTGGCAAGCGAGAGGTATTCTCGCAACATGGGACGGTAAATGGGATGTGCGGCATGTTCAATGATTTCATGTGCGCTCTGCACGGGATCCTTGCCGCGCAAGTCGGCGATACCCTGGTCGGTGATGATGATGTCCACCGAGTGCGGATTGTGGTCGGGATAGGATACCATGGGCACGATGGTGCTGATGCAATCGTCTTTCTTGATTGACGGGCACAGGAAAATACTGATATAGGCATTGCGAGTGAAGTCGCCCGAACCGCCCACACCGTTCATCAGACGGGTGCCGCTCACATGTGTCGAATTGATGTGGCCATAGATATCGGCCTCGATGGCAGTATTCATCGTGATAACGCCCAGACGACGAACTACCTCGGGGTTGTTGCTGATTTCGCTGGGACGCATGAGTACCTTATTGTGCAGGGCCTCGCCCTTCTCAAAGAACTCGGTCATGGCCTGGCTGGAGAAGGTCATCGAACAGGTGCTGGCAAAAGTGCACTTGCCGCTCTCAAGCAGCTCAAGAACGCTGTCCTGAATCACCTCGGTGTACATCTCGAACGGGGGAATGTCGTCGCTCTTGTCGAGTGCGTCGAGCACAGCGTTGGCGATATTGCCCACACCGCTCTGCAGGGGCAGGAACTCCTTGGGAATGCGGCCCTGCTTGTACTCATTGACGAGGAAAGCGCACACGTTGCGTCCGATGGCAGCAGTCACCTCATCAACGGGGGTGAAAGCGCCCTCCTTGCTGATGGGCAGTGACGTCTTGACAACACCCAGCACCTTCTTGGGATCAACATGGGCAGTAGGAGAGCCCACGCGGTCATGAGGGGTGTAGATAGGAATCTCACGGCGATAAGGCGGATCATTGGGAGTATAAACGTCGTGCATGCCACGGATGCTCTCGGGAATCTGATCATTGATCTCGACAATCACCTTATCGGCAGTCTTGAGCCAAGTTGCAGTGTTACCCATTGAGGTACCCAGCACGAGTTCACCATCGTCGGTAATGCTCTGAGCCTCAACAATGGCGACATCCATCTTGCCATAGAAGCCATAACGGAACTCCTGTGCCAGCTCGCTCAAGTGGCGGTCGTTATAGTGAATAGCGTTGGCATTAATAGCTTTACGCATATCGGGATGTGACTGGTAGGGCGTGCGGAAGTTCAAGGCATCAGCGCGTGTCAGTTCACCATCGATGTGGTCGCTCGTCGAAGCACCGCTAAACAGGTTAATCTTGAATTCCCTGCCTGCCTCATGCTCGCGCTTGGCGCGTTCGGCGATGGCAACAGGAACCACTTGAGGACAACCGGGCGAAGTAAAGCCCGAAACACCTACGGTGAAGCCATTTTGTACAAATTCGGCGGCTTCTTCGGCCGAAATAATCGGATAAATCATTTTCTTAGTTTTTAATTTCTAGTCCCTAGTTTTTAGTTTCTAGTTGATGATATGTTTTTTATTTGTTGAGTCTTGCTTTGATGGCGGCTGTGGTCTCCTCATGGCCCGGTTTCTCGAGCAATGCGAACATGTTCTTCTTGTAAGCCTCAACGCCGGGCTGATCAAACGGATTGACACCCAGGATGTAACCACTCACGCCGCAGGCTTTCTCAAAGAAGTAAATCAACTGTCCCAAGTAGCGCTCATTCACAGCAGGCATGGTAATGAGCAGGTTGGGCACACCGCCATCGACATGAGCCAAGCGAGTCCCCAGTTCGGCCATTTTGTTCACATAGTCCACATTCTTGCCTGCGATGTAATTCAAGCCGTCGAGGTCTTCTTCATCATCAGGAATGATTACTTCGTGTTGCTGGTCACCCACACTGAGCACGGTCTCAAAGATGGTGCGCTCACCGTCCTGAATCCACTGGCCCATGCTGTGCAGGTCGGTGGTGAAGTCCACGCTGGCAGGGAAAATGCCCTTGTGGCCCTTACCCTCGCTCTCGCCGTAAAGCTGTTTCCACCACTCGGCCAGGAAATGCAGACGTGGGGCAAAGTTGACCAGAATCTCGATTTTCTTGCCACTCTGATACAGGGCGTTACGAGCGATGGCATAGTTCATGACCTGTTCATCTCCATTCTGTTCCATCTCGACGGCACCAGCTACCAGCGCACGGATGTCAAAGCCAGCCACGGCAATGGGCAGCAGGCCCACGGGAGTGAGTACCGAGAAACGGCCACCCACGTTGTCGGGGATGACGAAGGTCGCATAGCCCTCCTGGGTTGCCAGGTTGCGCAGGGCGCCGCGACGGGCATCGGTCACAGCGACAATGTTGCGCTGGGCAAATTCCTTGCCTTCCTGCTTCTCGAGCATTTCCTTGAACAGGCGGAAAGCAATAGCCGGCTCGGTCGTAGTGCCTGACTTGGAGATGACGATGATGCCGAACTTGTGGCCGCGCACCAGATCCATCAGGTCATAAAGGTAATCCTCGCCGATGTTGTTGCCGGCAAAAAGCACCTTGGGACCATTGCCAGCCTTGTAAGCGGCAAAATGGTCACTCAAGGCCTCGATAATGGCCTTAGCACCAAGATAGCTGCCACCGATGCCAATGGTGATGACATACTCACACTCCTGGCGCAATACAGCGGCACACTGCTCGATATTTTGCAACTGCTGCTCATCGATGCTGCTGGGCAGGTGTAGCCAACCCAGAAAATCGTTACCGGCACCCGAGCCACTCTCGAGCGTCTGTTTAGCGGCAACAGCGCTGTCGTTTAATGCCTGTGACTCCAGCCCCTCAAGGGCATATTTGCTGATGACTTGAATCTTGTTGTTCATGTTTTTTTATTTATTTGTTGGTTTTTATTTCTTGATTTTGCTCGTGGCAGAGCCACGGCACTGATGACCGGTTAGATCTCTTTGGTGTAGGCGCGGCGGCGCTTATGCTGTTCGGTCTCAAAGTATTCCCACTGCTTGAGCACCTTGGAGTTGAGTTCCAACTCGCGGTTGCTCTCAGCCACCTTGTAGCCATACTCGTTGAAGCAGGGAATCAGGTCGGTGAACAACAATGAGTTCACACCCTTGTTCTGGTATTCGGGCTTGACGGCGATGAGCATCAGGTCCACTACGTCATTGTGCTTGAAGGCATGCAACAGGGGTTTCCAACCCATGGGGAAGAGGCGACCACGGTTCTTGATGAGCGCTCTGGCCATTGAAGGAATAGAGATGCCCACAGCGACGAGTTCCCTCGAGTCCTTCTCAACAGCCATTGCCAAGTCATTAAGCGGCAGGAAAGGCAGATACATCTTGATGTAGTGCTTAATCTGTTTGTCAGACAGGGGAGAATAACCGAATATCTCGTCATAGGCCACATTAATCAGCTTGAAAATGGCGTCACCATAGTCTGCCACCAGCTTCTTGCGGTCGGTGTACTTGATAGTTTCCAAATTATAGCGCTGGGCGACGAGATTTGAGATGCGTTGCATTTTCTCAGGAATCTCTTTGGGGATGGTAATGAGCAATTCAATCCAGTCGGCGTCCTTGACGAAACCCAAGCGATCCATGTGCTTGGGGTAATAGGGGAAATTATAAATGCCGCCACTGGTACCTACACGATCAAAGCCCTCGATGAGCATACCCTCGGGATCCATATCGGTAAAACTCAACGGACCGGTGAGATGTTCCATACCCTTGGATTTGCCCCAGCGGGTCACGGCATCGATGAGTGCGTCAACAACCTCAGCATCATCAATAAAATCGATGTAGCTGAAGCGAGCCTCCTTCTTGCCTGAGCGCTCGTTGCACACGTGGTTGATGATACCGGCCACACGGCCCACAATCTTGCCGTCACGGTAAGCCAGATAGTAAACCGCCTCGCAAAAGTCAAATGCGGGGTTCTTGTCAGGCCTGAGGGTGTTCAACTCATCGGTCACCAGGGGTGGCACGAAGTACTTGCTGTCACGGTAGAGCGTGTCGATGGGGAAATGCACAAACTTGAGCAGATTGCGCTTGGTGGGTTGGATTTCTCGGATTTCTACAGCCATTGTTTTACTATATTAGTCCTTGGTTACAGGATTGATAATTCAGCCAGCATATACAACGTTATTCAGCCACCACAGCAGGGCCAACAGCCCTGCCAGGATGATGTTCAACTTGAAGAAAAACCAGAAGTAATAACGTCGTTCGGGTGTCATTTTACTTTATCAGTTGGCGGTTTTGGCACGGTCATGCACCAGGTCATAGGTGATGGAACCGCCAGACGTCTTGATGAGAACAGTGTTGTCACCGCTGAAACTGATGCCCGATGCCGAACCGTTCTTGCCAGCATAGATGGTAAAGTACTTGCGGGAACTCTTATTGAAACCGACAACCGAGCCCTTGGTATCCAAGAATACCAGATAACGGTCATTTTCCAGTTTGTCCTTTATCTCCTTCATGTTGATGATGGGCTTGTCATACTGGGTGGGCTTCATCTTCACTTCCTCGCCTTCTTTGAGCTTGTCCATGTTCTCGGCGTTGTCGTGATCCCACTTGGCATCAGCATTTTCTTCGCCAGCCAGGGCTTTTTCTTCCTCTTCCTTGGCCTTAGCTTCTTCCTCGGCATCAATCTCTTCCTGGGTAGCTACACGGATGGCGCCGATGTTGGCTGCCTCCTGACGCAGGAATGCACGCTCGCTGGAACTGCTGTTCTCGAGCGGACCACGGCTATAGACATATTGGCGGCCGTCGGTACGGGAACGAATTTGGCCGTCATAGGTCAGCGTGGTCAGCTTCTTGGCATCGATGTCATAGAGCGCCAGTGTCACTCGGCCGTTGTTGCCCTCACCAGCACCCTTCAGATGGTTGAGGAAAGCAAAGTACAGGCATTGTTTGCCATCGACCGTCACCGCTCTGGGAACATTCATCGCATCGGCAATCAGCGAACTGTTGTCCATGATGATGCTGCGGCCGTCATAATATTTAGTCTGGCCCAATACAGTCTTCCACTGCGCACCGTCACGAGTGAGCGTGTAGAGCTTGATGAAGGGGCGATCGGTATCATCTTTGTAGGTCACGCCGACAATGCGTTCGGGCGTGTCGGGGTCGGTGCTGTTAAAGCGCACAGCACAAGCGGTGTAAGCCTTGTCATCGGTCATGCCGTTGCGGCTCAACTCAGCATTAAGAATCTGCATGGGCTCTTGGCTGCTGTCGGCCACCAGGGCGAGGCTGTCGGCTTGCGCCTTATCCCTGTCATTTTCCTGACTGTTGCAATGGCGCAACAGGCTCAACAGGGCGATGAGCAACACCGCTGCCACAATACCGATAATGAGGTTGCGATTGAAGTTGGAGCGTCCTGTGTAGCCCTCGTCTTCGTCATCGTCTTCGTCGTCAACAACAGGTTCAGGCTGCTTCCATGCGTTGGCCTGACGCTGTGCCGCCTGACGTTGTGCGGCCTGACGTTGCTCGTTGTAGGTGGTGGGGCGAGGTTCGCTGGAGCGCTCGGGGGCAGCCTCGCGTGAAGCCACGTTCATCGCATTATCAACGGCTTTTCCACAATGGGGACAAAAGACCGAAGTTGACGGCATCGGTTTGTGACAATAACTGCACGTGGTCTCGGTGCTCATGCGGTAGCCGCAATGGTTACAAAAAACTGAGCCATCGGGAACCTCGTGTCCGCAATGTTGACATCTCATAATTGTAGTCTATTTTAGGTGTTTATTAAACTTCGTTTAATTTCAGCCTGCAAAGGTATCAATTTTAGTTAAATAACGACACTCTTTCTCTTAAAAAATGCATTCATCTCATCATAGCTGCTGCCGTTTTGGCTGCCAGACGGGCATTGTTGAGCACCAGCTGGATGTTACTGGCAAGGCTGTCACCGCCAGTGAGGCCCTTGACTTTGGCAAGCAGGAACGGGGTGGTCTCCTTGCCGCGAATGCCCTGGCGGTTAGCCTCGGCAATAGCTTCGTTGATAGCTTTGTTGATGACGTCGGCGGGCATGGAATACTCTTCGGGAATGGGATTGGTGACGAGCATACCGCCCTGCAGGCCCATCTCTAATTTAGCACGGAAGGCGGCTGCGAGATCCTCGGGCGTATCAATGCGATAATCGACCCTGAAACCGCTATGGCGCGTGTAGAAGGCAGGCAGTTCCTCGGTTCCGTAACCGATGACAGGCACACCCTTAGTTTCCAGATATTCCAAAGTCAAACCCAAATCCAGGATTGACTTGGCTCCGGCACAGATGACCATCACAGGCGTCATGGCCAGTTCTTCAAGGTCGGCGCTGATGTCCATCGTGGTCTCGGCACCACGATGCACACCTCCGATGCCGCCTGTGGCGAACACCCTGATGCCTGCCATTGCCGCAATAATCATCGTGGTGGTCACAGTAGTGGCACCATCCTCGCCACGGGCAATGAGCACAGGCAAGTCACGACGCGAAGCCTTGGTCACCGCCTGACCTTTGCGTCCCAGGTATTCAATTTCATCGGGAGTGCAACCCGCTTTGAGTTTGCCGCCAATGATTGCGATGGTGGCGGGCACTGCTCCGTTGTCACGAATGGTCTGTTCCACTTTCAAGGCCGTTTCCACATTTTGTGGATATGGCATACCGTGGGAGATGATGGTGGACTCGAGGGCGACAACGGGGCGGCCCTCGTCAAGTGCCTGTTGCACTTCGGGTGAGATAGATAAGTATTGGTTCATATCTTTTTCTTTTCTTGGTCTAGATATTCTAGAATCAGTAGACAATCTAGATGGTTTTATCAGTTCAAATAATTCATGATTTCGGGATTAACAGTTTGGCGGGAGAGCAGGGCGGCATGGGCGGCTTTCAGTCCCGTCTGGGCACACTCGGGGAAAGGCGTTTCAGTCATTTGGGCATGCGCCACGCCGGCGATGAAGGCATCGCCCGCTCCTGTCGTGTTGATGACGCGGGAGGGAATGGCGTGGTAATGCTCATGATGTGTGCCGTCACTGCAAAATACGCCATCGCTGCCCAAGGTGATATAGACTTGTCCCACTCCCATTGAGACCAAACAATCGGCGGCCTCCCTGGCGCTATTGCATCGGGTAACGGTCTGTGCTTCCAGCAAGTTGAGTTTCAAGGCATGAAGGTGCTGTTTTTCGCTCTGCTGCAATGCTTTAATGACGCGTGGCGCCTTGGCAGTGCTCACTGTATCTACTATGAGAGGCGCGATGCAATAGTCAATGAGATAGTGGAGAGCTGCAGTTGAGATGTTGGTGTCGGCAATAACGAGTTTCGAGTGATTAATGGCACCGATGCGGGCTTCAAGGAATTTAGGCGTGATGTGGGCAATGATGTCGGTATCGGCCACAGCCGATATCATCTCTCCGGTTTGGTCATTCACGCACAAATAAAGGCCGTTTCTCATCCCCTCACAGCGCTCGCTCGACGTGAGATCGAGACCGATGGCCTCACACTCACGCCAGCACATCTCTCCAAAGATTTCGCCGCCGAAGGCACTCACAAACTTCACCTCATGTCCCATCAAACGCAGGTTGTGGGCAATGTTGCGGGCCACGCCGCCACAACCCAATGTCACCTGCCCGGGCACCGAATCGGCGGGGACAAACGGCGCTGTCAATGCCGCCGAGATGTCCATATTCACGCCTCCTATTACCGTCACATATCCACTCATTGCGCAATAATCATTTAAAAACATGGCAAAGTTACCACAACTCGTCCATTTAGCCAAATTTTGCCACATGCAACATCAATCCGGCATCCGTCAGGGACATGTTGAGGTGAAAAACTTAAAAGAATGTTGCACATTTCATTCAAAATTGTTAATTTTGCGCAACATTTAACGGAAATCAGGCGCTTTATGGCAGAAAATAAGAGACACTTCCGCAACGTTTTGGTCATGCGATTGTCCGTATTGGGCAATGTTGCGATGACCATTCCTGTGCTGTATCCCGTGTGCAAGGCCAACCCCGACACCCGGTTCATTATGCTTACCAAAAAATGGCCTGCATCAATGTTCCATGACCGGCCTGCAAACCTCAAGGTAGTGGATTTTGACGTCAACGAGAACCACAGCGGACTCATAGGCCTGCTGAAGCTGGCGGCACAGTTGCACAAGCTCTATGACATCGATGCCGTTGCCGACCTGCACAACGTCAGCGGCACATGGATCATCGACGCCTACATGAAGTTCCGTGGCGCCAAGATTGCACGCCTCGACAGGGAAAAGCCCAAGCGGCGCGCTCTAGTCAACCATAAGTCTAACGAGCCCGTTACCCCCATCCATGAGCGCTATCGCAACGCGTTCAGGCAACTGGGCTTTGAGGCCCCCGACAACTTCACACACCTGTATGAAGGGCGGGACTGGCCTACAAGCCCCATCGTGCTCAACAAAGAGGAAGGCCAGCGCTGGATCGCCGTTTCACCATTCTCATCACACAAGGGCAAGGCCTATCCTCTTGAACTCATGGAACAGGTCATCGCCGAATTGACAAAACATGAAAACTACCGCATCTTCCTCATGGGAGGCGGCAAATCAGAAAAAATTGCGCTCAGGCCCATCGCCCGCAAGTACAAGAATGTCGTCTCGATGGCCGAGGTGAAACACAAGTTCATCGACGAGTATGCCCTGCTAGGAAACTGTGACCTGATGCTCACGATGGAGTCGGCCAACATGCACCTGGCTTCACTAGTTGACCTGCAGGCAATGACCATTTGGGGGCCCACATCACCGTCATGCGGCTATCTCGGCTACAACCAGGTTGAGGAAGACGACATCCAACTCGACATGGACTGTCGCCCTTGCTCCATCACTGGTGACAAACCTTGCCGCTACGGCGACTACCGATGCCTGAAGAATATTTCTCCCGAATATATCGTCCAGCATGTCATTGAGGCAGTGGAATATAATGCCACTCACAAGACCAAATCGACCCAACTGGCAATAGAAAGAAGAGCACAACAAGAAACTCAGGACACCAATCAATGAAAAGCATTCTCATCACCGGAGCAGGCGGATTCATTGGCGGATTCCTCGTCGAGGAGGCACTGAACAGGGGCTATGAGACGTGGGCTGCCGTGCGCTCCACCACCAGTCGCGAGTTCCTGCAGGACGAGCGCATCCACTTCATTGAACTCGACTACAGCGACCAAACCAACCTTGAAAACACCCTGCGCCAGCACTTGACCGATCATGGCAAGTGGGACTTCATCGTCCACAACCTGGGGGTAACCAAGAGCACCAACTACTTGGATTTTGAACAGGTCAACTATGGCTATCTCAAGGCATTAACCGATGCCTTGCAAGTAACCGAAATGATACCCGAAGTGTTCCTGCTGATGAGCAGCCTCAGTGTCATGGGGCCAGGCGATGAGCGAGACTACCAGCCATTCAAGTCCACCGATGTGCCCTTTCCCAACACTTACTACGGAGTGTCGAAGCTCAAGGCCGAGACCTATCTGCAAAGCATCGAAGGCTTCCCTTATACCATCTTCCGCTGCACGGGTGTCTATGGACCGCGGGAAAAGGATTATTACCTGATGATCAAAAGCATCAAGCGCGGTTTTGACTTCAGCGTGGGCTTCGACAAGCAGATGCTCACCTTCATCTACGTCAAGGACCTGGTGAAAGCGGTCATGGATGCGCTGGAGCAGGGACCGCTGCACAAAGCCTATTTCATCAGCGAGAACAAAGCATATACCCAACAGGAGTTCCGCAAAATCGTGTGCGAGGAACTGGGAAAAAAATTTGTCATTCCCGTGACTTGCCCGTTGTGGGTGGTGAAACGGGTGTGTGCCATCGCCGAGTGGTTTGGCAAAGTAACGCTCAAGGCGAGCACCCTGAACCGTGACAAGTTCAAGATTCTCAAGCAACGCAACTGGCAGTGTGATACCAGCGAGGCCCGAAACGATTTCAACTTCAACCCCAAATATACCCTGCGCGAGGGCATCCGTGAAGCCATTGCCTGGTATCGAAAAGCGGGATGGCTATAGATCTATCAACATGAAGCCAGTTTTCCTCATCGGCTACATGGGATGCGGCAAGACCACCCTTGGGGTGGAACTGGCGCAACAGATGGATTTGACCTATATTGATTTGGATGAATATATTGAGGTCCTGCAGGGCATGTCAATCGTTGATATCTTCAATAATATGGGCGAAAAACGCTTCCGCGAACTGGAAAGCGAAGCCCTGCACGATGTGGCGGCAATGAACGACGTTATTGTAGGTTGCGGAGGAGGAACGCCCTGCCACAACGATAACATGACGATGATGAATGACGCAGGAACCACCGTGTGGCTCACCACATCGCCACAGAGGCTCACCGCACGATTGGTGCTACCAGAGCAAAAGTGCAAACGCCCCAAAATCCTCGCCTTGAACAATGACGAGGTGCTGGACTTTGTCATCAGCGAATTAGCGGTCCGCACACCTTATTACCAGCAAGCAAAGCTTACCTTCGACTCAACCGACATCGAAACAGCCGAAGCGACCGTCCGCACCGCACAACGCCTTGCCAATTTATTGCAGTAGCTACCCCACCCTCATCGCTCCACTCACATCCACCATCGGACAAAATGCTGTCATTTCCTGCATTTTTAGGGTTCTTGCCCAATAAAAAGCGGGAAGTGATAATGTATAAATGAAATATTTTGCTTATCTTTGCAGATTATTTGTAACCTTTAACAAAACAACAAATCAATTAATAACTCAAAAATCTTCAACTACTATGTGGTTAACTAATTCATCTGTAGGGCGCAAGGTGCTGATGTCGGTAACCGGCCTCTTCCTCGTCCTATTCGTTACATTCCATGCGCTGATGAACGCAGTGGCTATCATTTCCTTCGAGGCTTATGACGCCATTTGTGAATTCCTCGGCGCCAACTGGTATGCCGTCCTGGGCACGCTCGTGCTCGCCGGCGGCTTTGCGCTTCACATTATCTTCGCCTTTATTCTCACGCTCCAGAACCGCAAGGCTCGCGGCAACAACCGTTATGCCGTGACCGCCAAGCCCAAGGACGTGGAGTGGGCATCTCAGAACATGCTTGTTCTGGGTCTGATCGTGTGCTGCTTCCTGATTCTGCACCTGGTGCAGTTCTGGGCCAAGATGCAGTTGCCCGAGCTCATGGGTGAGCACATCATGAGGGGCCAGGATTATCTGCAGGCTACCTTCAGCCAGTGGTGGGTACTTCCCGTTTACCTCATTGGCTTTGCTGCCCTGTGGTTCCACATCAGCCACGGTTTCTGGAGTGCTTTCCAGACTCTGGGTACCGCCAATGACAATTGGATTCCCCGCTGGCAATGCATCTCTAAGTGGTGGGCAAGCATCGTGTTTATCCTCTTTGCTGTAGAAGCCATCTATTTCACACTTCACTTCAACGGCATCATCAATTGCTAATCGCTGAGTATTAACCTAATTAAATTTGTAACACAAATGGAAGAAACAAAGATCAACGCTCAGCCCATCGATTCCAAGATTCCCGAGGGACCCATCGCTGAGAAGTGGACCAACTATAAGGCTCATCAAAAACTCGTCAATCCCGCCAACAAGCGCAAACTCGACATCATCGTCGTGGGCACTGGTTTGGCAGGTGCGTCGGCAGCTGCCACGCTGGGCGAGATGGGCTTCAACGTGCTGAACTTCTGCATCCAGGATTCACCCCGTCGCGCACACTCGATTGCCGCTCAGGGTGGTATCAACGCAGCCAAGAACTACCAGAACGACGGTGACTCGGTTTACCGCCTGTTCTACGACACCGTCAAGGGTGGTGACTATCGTGCCCGCGAGGCCAACGTTTATCGCCTGGCCGAGGTGTCGAACAATATTATCGACCAGTGCGTGGCACAGGGTGTTCCCTTCGCTCGTGAGTATGGTGGTCTGCTGGCCAACCGTTCATTTGGTGGCGCTCAGGTAAGCCGTACATTCTACGCCAAAGGTCAGACCGGTCAGCAGCTGCTGCTCGGTGCCTACTCGAGCCTCAACCGCATGATTCATGCCGGCAAGGTAAAGAGCTATAACCGCTATGAGATGCACGATGTTGTAATTATCGACGGCCGTGCCCGCGGTATCATTGCCAAGAACCTGGTGACCGGTAAGCTCGAACGCTTTGCCGCTCACGCTGTGGTAATCGCCACCGGTGGTTATGGCAACACCTACTTCCTGAGCACCAACGCCATGGGCTGTAACTGCTCGGCTGCGATGGCTTGCTATCGCCACGGCGCTTACTTCGCCAACCCCGCCTATGTTCAGATTCACCCCACCTGCATCCCCGTTCACGGTGACAAGCAGTCCAAGCTGACGCTGATGAGTGAGTCGCTGCGTAACGACGGCCGCATCTGGGTGCCCAAGAACATCGAGGACGCCAAGAAGCTGCAGGCAGGACAAATCAAGGGCAGTGACATTCCCGAGGAAGAGCGAGACTACTATCTGGAACGCCGCTACCCCGCCTTCGGTAACCTTGTTCCCCGTGACGTGGCCAGCCGTGCCGCCAAGGAGCGCTGCGACAAGGGCTTCGGCGTGAATAACACCGGCAAGGCCGTGTTCCTTGACTTCAGCGAGGCCATCAACCGCCTGGGTATCGACGTGATTCGCCAGCGCTATGGCAACCTGTTTGACATGTATGAGGAGATCACCGACGTGAATCCCGGCGAGCTCGCCAACGAGATCAACGGCGTGAAATACTATAATCCCATGATGATTTATCCCGCCATCCACTACACGATGGGCGGCATCTGGGTTGACTATGAACTGCAGACCAGCATTAAGGGTCTGTTCGCCATCGGTGAGTGCAACTTCAGTGACCACGGTGCCAACCGTCTGGGTGCATCGGCACTCATGCAGGGTCTGGCCGACGGTTACTTCGTATTGCCCTACACCATTCAGAATTACCTGAGCGACCAGATTACTGTTCCTCACTTCTCGACCGACAGCCCCGAGTTTGACGCTGCCGAGAAGAAGGTACAGGCCGATCTCGACCACATGATGAGCATCAAGGGCAAACGCTCGGTTGACAGCATCCACAAGGAGCTGGGTAACGTGATGTGGGACTATGTGGGCATGGCTCGCACCAAGGAGAGCCTTGAGACCGCATTGAAGAAACTCAAGGAACTGCGCAAGGAGTTTGAGAACAACCTGTTCATCCCCGGCACCCAAGAGGGTATGAACATCGAGTTGGACAAGGCCTTCCGTCTGCGCGACTTCATCACCATGGGTGAGTTGATCGCCTATGATGCACTGAATCGCCACGAGAGCTGCGGCGGTCACTTCCGTGAGGAGCACCAGACCGAGGAAGGTGAGGCCAAGCGCGACGACGAGAACTTCTTCTATGTCGCTTGCTGGAAGTACAACGGTGACGATGAGACCGCTCCCACGCTGCTCAAGGAGCCGCTCCACTACGAGGCCATCAAGGTCCAGACGCGTAACTACAAGTCATAATCAACCACATTAAAATTCATCGAATACAATGGATACAAATATAAGTTTCAAACTTAAGGTTTGGCGTCAGGCCAACGCTCATGCCGAGGGCCGCTTTGAGACCTACGAGATGCACGACATCCCCACCGACACCTCCTTCTTGGAGATGCTGGACATCCTCAACGAGCAACTCATTGAGCAGGGCCAGGAGCCTGTTACCTTTGACCACGACTGCCGCGAGGGTATTTGCGGTATGTGCTCCCTGTATGTGAACGGACATCCCCACGGTCCCGCAACGGGCGCTACTACCTGCCAGCTCTACATGCGCCGCTTCCACGACGGTGACACTATCACTGTTGAGCCCTGGCGCAGCGCTGCCTTCCCTGTAATTAAGGACCTGATGGTGAACCGCAATGCCTTTGACCAGATTCAGCAGGCTGGTGGCTATGTGAGCTTCCAGACGGGCGGTGCCCAAGATGCCAACGCCATTCCCATCAGCAAGGAAGCTGCCGACGAGGCCATGGACAGCGCTACCTGCATCGGTTGCGGTGCCTGTGTTGCTGCCTGCAAGAATGGTTCGGCCATGCTGTTCCTCAGCGCCAAGGTGAGCCAGTTTGCATTGCTGCCCCAGGGCCGTGCCGAGGCCAAGCGCCGCGTGAAAGCCATGCTCGCCAAGATGGACGAACTCGGTTTCGGTAACTGCACCAACACCGGTGCCTGTGCCGCCGAGTGCCCCAAGAACATCAAGCTGAGCAACATCGCTCGCCTGAACCGCGAGTTCATCTGCGCCAAGTGCGCCGACTAATTTCGCAAGGTTTATATTAACCCGCAATACATTTCGTGCCGCGAGGGCTCTCCCTGGCGGCACGTTTTTTTAAGACCTGTATTCTGCCTATTCCATCTCACGACGCAGCAAATTTCAAACAACCGGAACAACCGTGTTGAACAACATGAACAATTTTTTATAGGCAGATTGTATTGATTTTGTGAAAAACATGCTAAATTTGCAAGAGAAAATAAATAATATTAATCACCAAATACAAATTAACGATGAAATACTACATTGCAGAAAACGGCCAGCAAGCCGGGCCATTCGAGCCCAATGAATTACTGATGCACGGGCTGACAGTCAATTCACTTGTGTGGTGCGAGGGAATGGCAAGCTGGACTTCGGCAAGCCAGGTGCCGGAACTCATGGCTATCCTGACAGGCCAGCCTCCCATCAATGTGGGAACTCCCGGCGGCATCGACATGCAAATGCCGCCCATGGGTGGTGAAATCCAAATGCCGCAAGTGCCGCCCTTCAATGCCCCGCAGACGACTGCTCCACAGCAGCCCACTACCTATGGCACGCCCTACGGCCAACAGGGCCCCTATGCCCAGCCGCAATATGGCCCCAGCACCAATCAGCCCAGCCAGCATGTGATGCCCAAGACGTGGCTCACTGAGTCGGTCCTGGTAACTGTGCTGTCGCTGCTGTGCCTGTGCAACTGGGTAGCAATGATTCCTGGCATCGTTGCCATCGTCAAAGCCAACGGCGTGAAGACAAAATTCATGAGAGGTGACGTTACAGGAGCCAATACCGCATCACAATCGGCCAAGAAATGGGTAATCATCGCTGCTGTAGTGATGGTTGTGTGGTCCCTCTTCCAGGGATACCAGTTATACAGCAACCCCAACCTGTTGCAACAGATTCAGGAAGGCGCCATCGGTTCCCTTTACGGGCTGTAAATACAATCTATTGTGGAATAGCCTTGAGGGCTAACGGCAGACTGGTCCCGGAATAAACGACAAGACCGGTGCTGTCTGTGACGGCATACCATGGCATGGATGTGACGCCCAATAGTTGTATGCCTTGTTCAACGGGACCTCCTGGAGCCCAGTAGTGCTTCCACTGTGCCGGGTCGGCGGCGATTGTCTGCTGCCACAGCACCGTATCTCCCTCGGCAAGGACATCTATCACCTGTACACCCTCATTCAGGCCTTGAAGCATGTTTCTCATCTTGTCGCGATGCTGCTGGTTCTTTATCCACATGCTGATGAGCGAATAACGTCCCGTGAGCTTGATTTCCTCAAACGAGCCTTTGTGCTTCATCAGTGTCAGTGTCATCAGGCGTGGCAGTGAGCGGTTACTGCGTTCCTTACTAACAATGCCATAAGCCGAAGTCAGCGACTTGGGCTTCGCCTCCAACGATATCAAGCCAAGCATTTCGCTCACCTTTTCAGGCTCGCTGTAATCAGCGATGAGCAGGACGGTTGAAAGCACGTCAGCGCTGTGCTCACGCACATATTTTTCGATGGCGGCATTCAAGCGGCTGGGATTTGGATCGGCATAGAATGCGGCATGTTCGTCACGAAAGAGCTGCCAAGCCTCATTGATCTTATTGCCCTTTACCTTGACCGACATCCCCACTGCTGCATCTCCCTTGACTTTGAGATGGTCACCATTTGTTACTACTATGTTGGTTATCAGCTCTTTGCGCTGGTTCAGCAGATTGACAATGGCTGGTTGTGAAGCCTCACCCTTGAAAGAGAAATGCCCCTTCTTGTCCACGTCAACCATTTCATCAACAACACCCGAGTCACCATTGAAAATGACCCTTATCGATGTCCCGTCGAGGTTAACCAACTGGCCGTCAATCTTGAAACTGCTGCCACCGCCACACGACACGAGCAGGATGGCAACAAAAAGCAGGGAGAAATGGTACAGGTGTTTCATTGATTTGAAAGAAAATGATAAGAATAATTGATTAGGGTTAACGCCAGTCTCCGTGCTGCTTGATGAGTGCCACGAGGCGCGAAATGGCATCGTCCTCGGGAACATTCATCTCTACACACTCCTTGCCCTTGTAAAGGCTGATGCGGCCGGCGGCGGCACCCACATATCCATAATCGGCATCGGCCATCTCACCAGGACCGTTCACAATGCAGCCCATGACACCGATTTTGAGGTGTGTGAGGTGTGATGTTGCCTGCTGAACCCGTTTAACTGTTGTCTGCAGGTCAAACATCGTTCTCCCACATCCTGGACAGGAGATGAACTCCGTCTTGCTGATGCGTTGCCGGGCCGCCTGCAGAATCGCAAACGAATAGCGCACGACATCGCCGCGATTGTGAATGTTCGGAGCCTCTAGCCAGAGGCCTTCGGCACGACGGTTGAGCAGCACAGCACCCAAGTCGGCCCCGGCCTTGACCTGCAGCCACTCGTTGGAACTGTCGGTATAGGTATTCCTCACGATGACAGGACAACTGATTCCTGCATTGTCAAGTGCATGGATAAAAGCCTGCTGGGAGCCAGGGATATTGATGCCTACTGGAGTAATTACCAGCACAGTGTCATTGCGGTCCTTAAGGAATTCCAAACGCTGAACTGGAGTCGTGGAAGGCAACTGCAGGAAACGCATTGAGGCCGACGGGCAGCGGTCCCACTCGCCCAAGGTGAGCAACGGGAAGGCATTGCGCTCTCCTTTCCAGCTATCCATCGGCACCAAAAACTGGTGCATGCCGTCAATCATCCCATCGCCGCTATAAAAGAAATCGGGCTGCAAATCAGCGCCATCAAGTTCATCGGGACGGTAACTGGCAATGACTACAGGCTGTTTGCTGCCGCCAATGCGGTCGGCTACCGCTATCGTCTTGCGCGCTTCGGGACACAAGGGATTATAACCCTCGCAGTACTCACCCTCAATAGGCTCGTGGTCAGCGCGGGCATCAATATAATCCACTAGCTTGCGTGCTACAGGCACCTCCAACTCCGGCTCCTCGCTCAACGAGACGCGGATAGTGTCGCCCAGGCCCTCGGCCATCAGCGCACCGATGCCCACCGCACTCTTGACACGCCCATCCTCGCCAAAACCGGCTTCGGTAACACCCAGATGCAGCGGGAAATGCATGTCTTCACGGTCCATCGCAGCGACCAAACGTCTCACGGCCTCGACCATGACGACGACATTTGACGCCTTCATCGAGATGACGACATCCATAAAATTCTCGGCCACAAACACGCGCAGGAACTCCATCACGCTCTCGACCATGCCGGCAGCAGTGTTGCCATAGCGGCTCATAATGCGGTCGCTCAAGGAACCGTGGTTCACGCCCAGGCGCACAGCTGTGTGATGTTCACGGCACACAGCGATGAAAGGCAGCAGGGCCTCTCTGATACGCGCCAGTTCGGCATCATATTCCTCGGCAGTGTATTCCAACTGCTTGAACGTGCGGGCGGGATCCACAAAATTTCCCGGGTTAATGCGCACACCCTCGCAGACCTCGGCTGCGGCAAGTGCTGCCTGGGGATTAAAATGGATGTCGGCAATGAGGGGAATGTCACAGCTATTTTTGCGCAGCTCTTGCGAAATGCTGCCGATGCTGCGGGCCTGCTTCACGCCTTGAGCGGTCAGGCGTACATAGTCGGCACCGGCATAAGCGATGCGCTGACACTGGGCCACACTGGCTGCTATATCGTCGGTAGCAGTATTGGTCATGGATTGGACACGCACCGGGCATTCACTGCCCATGGGGATGCCGCCGACATTGACAACGACGGTAGGACGACGTTGATAATTGAATGTATTGTTCATTGGTTATCCGAATAATCTCATGGTTAATGACACGCACACAAAGCCGACTACCACACCTGCCAGTACCTGCCATGAGTCGTGTCGCCTGAGCACAAGTCGTGCCGAACCCAGCAGACCGGCGATGATGACCACGATGCACAACAGCCAGAACAGGTCAAAGGCGCTCAAACCCTGGTCATGCAACTGATAGATTAAGGCAACGATGCCGCCAATGCCTGCCATGTGGGCACTGATTTGCCACTTGAGGTTGACCAGCGCCAGCACGAGGATGGTCACTGCTGAACCCACCATAAACATGACGAACCACTGTGGGGAGTGACAGTAATACAGATAATAGGCAGCGATACCCGAGCACAAGGCGGCAAACAAGTAAGGAATCAGACGCTCCTGCCTGACAGCGACATGCAGGTCCTTGATAAGCCTGAAGTGAAGCAGCACACTCAGGAAAATCAGCGGCAGGATGCAGGTGATACCCATACACACCAGCAGCACCGATACCCTCGTGCCATAAGGTAACAGGCACAAAACCGATACCCACAATGTCAAGAAAACGCCATAAGTGGGCATCATCAAGGGGCTCAATACCGTAGAGAGGAAGTTGGCCAGTCCTGCAATCAGCTTGTTGATTGTATATCTTTTCATATCGGTTATTTTGACATCTTGCGGCGCATCGTGCTGCTCGGAATTTTGAGCGTGCCGCGATACTTGGCAACTGTGCGGCGCTCCAGCCGATAACCCATCTCTTTGAGTTTCTCGCACAACGCATCGTCGCTGAGCGGATGCTTCTTGTCCTCGGCATCAACAAGTTTCTTCAGGTCATCATACACCTCGTGGCGCGATGAGCCGTTAATGTCCTCGCTAAAGAAGGATTTGAGACTCTTGACGCCCCATCGTGTCTGCACATACTTGTTGCTCACAGCCCTTGAGACCACCGACACGTCCTTGCCGATCATGTCGGCAATCTGCTGCTGGCCCAGAGGCTTGAGGTCGCGCTCATCGCCACTCAGGAAATAGTCGGGCTGGCACTTGACAATGGCACTCATGGTATTGAAAAGAGTCTCCTGGCGTTGCTTGAGCACCTCGATGAACATGTTGGCGCGCTGATATGCGTCCTGGATTTGTTTCTTCTCCTTCATCTCATTGACGCTCAATGGCTTGCCCGACTTGTAATGGTCGTTCATCAATGCATAGCTCTCACTGATCTGCAGCTCGGGGATATTGTTGCGCAGGGTAACCGTCAGACGGCCTGTTTCGTCATCAAGATCGACGTCAAAGTCAGGAGTTACCTGCTGCGACATGTAGGAACGTGACCCGAAGGCATAACCCGGGAAAGGGTTCAGTCCTCGCCTGATTTGGCGCTTGAACACCTGCTCGACCATCTCTTCACTGGTTCCCAGCTTGCGTGCAATGACGTCAAAACGCATAGTCGCCATGTCGTCAAAGCATTCCTCGACCATCCTGATGGCGAGATTCACCTCCTCGCCGGGTTCCTTGCGGCGCAATTGTAGCAGGACACATTCACGGGCATCGCGAGCAGCAATGCCTGGGGGGTCCAAGGTCTGAACCAATTCCAGCACTTCTTCGACCTGGCGCGCGTCAACGATATACCCGTCATTAAAGGTCACGTCATCGGCAATCTCGGTGGTCTTGCGGCGCAGGTAGCCGTCGTCCTCGATGTTGCCGACAATTGCCTGGGCAATGACACGTTGTGTCTCATCAAGCTCCAATTCACCCAACTGGTCATTGAGAAAGTCCTGCAAGGTCTTTTCACTCACCGCCGTCGGAGCATAGTATTCATCGTCACGGCTGCGGTTGTTGGCGAAATAGCGATACCATGCCATGGTGTCGTCGTCGCCGTCACTGTTCACATCGCCCGAAGCAGTTGTATCGTCACCCCGGTTGTCGTTAGAGTTGGTGCCGCTGTCGCCGTCATTATTGTAACCGTCATCATCATTGTCGGTCTTCTTTTCGAGGGCCTGTATCTCATTGACCTTGTTGTCAATGAACTCATCCATCTCGGCATCGCTTTTTTCCAGCATCAAGCCCAGCAGGCGCTGCTGTTCAAGTGCCAAACGCTGCGTCTGGATTTGTTCCTGTGTGAATACCTGTTTTGCCATTGTATTAAGAGGTTTTTGAATTGACAAAGTTACAACAAAGTTGCTATTTGGTGGCGATTACTCTTCATTTTTTTTATCTGCGCCCGTCAAATGTCCCGATGATGCCTAAAAAGCAGGCTGGAGCCCTGCTAAGGCACGGGGTGAATCCCCTACCCTTTCACGCTTTTTAACAGTCCATTTGAACAATATCTTGAATAATTGTTGTAACTTTGAATTTTTAATTCAAAAACAAGCATTTTATTGGTAATTTCAAAAAGCCAAAACGATATGAACACAAACAGAATTCCTGATTCAGAGTTTATCATCAACGATGATGGTTCGGCATTCCACATCCATGTGAAGCCCGAACAGTTGACCGACAACATCATCGTGTGTGGTGACCCCGGTCGCGTGACCATGATTGCGTCCCGCTTTGACACACAAGACTGGGAGACCTCAAGCCGCGAGTTCCACGGCATCGGCGGCACCTATCACGGCAAGCCCATCATGGCGCTGTCGCACGGCATCGGCCCCGACAACATCGACATCGTGATGACCGAGCTCGACGGACTGGCAAACATCGACTTTGAGACACGCACACCGCGTGCCGAGCACCGCACCCTCAACATCGTGCGCATCGGCACATCGGGCGGCCTGCAACCCTACGTTCCCGTGGGCACTCCCGTCATCGCTGCCAAGGCAATCGGCTTTGACGGCGTCATCAACTACTATGCCGACCGCAACAAGGTGGCCGACCTCGACTTTGAACAGAAATTCTGCGACTTCGTGAAATGGAACAAACTGCTCGCCAGGCCCTACGTCGTTGACGCCGACCCGTGGCTGGTAGAGAAGATCGGTCGCGACGACATGGTGCGCGGCTACACCATCTCGGCAGTGGGATTCTACGGCCCGCAGGGACGCCGCGTGCGCCTCGACCTGGCCGAGCCCGAGCTCAACGCCCGCATCGAGCAGTTTGAGTACAACGGTGGCCACATCACCAACTATGAGATGGAAAGCAGCGCTCTGCAAGGCATGGCAGCCATGCTGGGACACCGCGCAATGACCGTATGCTCCATCATCGCCAACCGCGTGGCAACCGATGTGAACCCCAACTACAAGACCGCTGTCGAAGACCTCGTGACGACCGTGCTCGACCGACTGACCGAATAATCCCTCAGTCAAGAGACAGAAATATATGCATGAGCCTTGCGGCAGCACTAAGCCGCAGGGCTCATTTTATAAGTGAGCAAAAACCGCCTTCGGCAGAAATACGGCCACACCAAGGCGAGACCGCAGTGCTGCAACACGTTAGGTTTTAGGTGTTAGGTGCATCCGTCCTCTTTCTCTTCAACGGCAAATTACGCGAATGAAACGAATGAGGCTGTGTCATAATTGCCATTCGGTAAGATAACCGTGCTATCGCACGGGAAATTGAGCAAATTTATAATAATTTTATATTTAATTTCATAAGTCTCCACTTAAAATTGGCGATTTTTGTTGTAGTTTATTGAAAATCAATGGTTTATAGTTACATTTAGACCGAACGGATTTGAAATCACAAACCGATTGATTCTGAGGAACTTGATTAAAAACATGATTGATTTTGAGCCTTTTATAAAATCCAATTATCGACAAAATATCTAATTCAAATTTTTAGTGGACAGCAATGATTTAATTTGATCAATTTCTCGCCCGCAGGGCGATTATAGTTCCAGCCATTGAATTATGACATACCGCCATATGTTCAATTAGTGTAATTCGTAGTTTAGAAAGTTGAATGCGGATGCCTCATTAACCATTATCCTTTATCCTGCTCGCGAAGCGAGCATAAAAAGCGAGCATAAAGAAAACTGCGCCGGTCTTCACGAAGGGGGGGCTTCGCTCCAGCCGGCGCAGTCGGGCTTAAAAATGTTGACTGTGCCTCAAGGCACCGTTGCGGGGGCGGGCGGATCACTCAGCCCTGCCCCGCCAATATAAAGCATAGATCGATTGCTTGTCCTTTCTCTAGGGCTGCACGAGCAGCATGTCAATCAGGGCGCTCACGTCGGCGATGGAAACATTGCTGTCACCGTTCACGTCACAGCTGTAGCTGCTGCCGCCTGCACCGATCTTCACGTCTATCAGCATGTCAATCAGGGCACTCACGTCGGCGATGGTCACATTGCCGTCACCGTTCACGTCGCCGCGTTTCTCGAACAGGGCCGGGTTGTAGCGCATGCCCTTGTAGATGATCTTGCCGTCCTTGACGACATGGCTCAGGCCCCAGTACTCCTGATATTCAGCATCGGGGTCGGGCTTGCGCGTGAACGGCGTGAGCAGGTCGCCCATGTCGCGGCTGTCAAAGCCGATGCCCTCAACCACATAGGCCAGCGGCTCACCATCCTCGCCAAGGTAGGCATAACGGCTACAAGTGCGACCGTCGATCACAACAGGTTCCACAGCAACAAAATTGTCATCGTTCAGGAACTGCTCGCGCTGACAGTTCTTGTAATAGCTCAAGACGGAGTTGAAAGGACAAAGGATGTCTGCACCGTGATAAACCGTGAAATCAATCATGTCACGACCCTGGTCAATGACACGGTTCAGAGCTTGGTTCATGTAACTCTCGACGGCAGCGTCATACTCCCTCATGCCGCAGATGATGCTGTCACTCTCTTCTGACAATTCCAAGCCTGTGTAATAATGCAACGCCTTATAGGTGCGGCCGTCTGCGTCTTTGATGGGCGAGTTGCCCTTAAGCTCATAGGTGTAATACTGGCTGGAGGTTTCATCCCCATTAACTGTCACGCGCTCATACACCCACTTCACGCCTTCGCGCACGAGGGGCAAATAACAGTCGGGATTGTAGCCCATGCCCTTGTAGATGATTTCGCCGTCCTCGATGACATGGCTCAAACTGCAGGTAAACGGATGCATGGAAGTATCAGGAAACATGAATGCAAACAATGTATAACTGTACCTCGCATCAAGTCCAATTCCCTCAATCAGATAAAAATCATTAAAGTAATCAATCGTATTGACATAGCGGTTTGCAAGATGCCTACCCACAGCAATTGTATCAGTATAAAGATACTTATAACTGTACATGTCCATTATCTGTTCAGGTATACTGAATAATGAGGATTGGTCAGCGAAGTCATAAAGAATGAACTCGTTTCCTGTATAACAGTTATAGGGACCGTCATCAATGAGGCCGAACCCGATTGGGCAGTTACCGTAACGCTTCCTGTCCGGAATGATGCCATAGACCACCTTGTCCTCCTCACGCAGGTAGATGGGTACCGTGTCATTCTCAACATTGATGGCGTCACCGCAATACTTGTGCATCGCCTTGTAGCTCTTTCCGTTGATGACGGTGTCACCTTTCAACTCAAGCGTCATGTAAATGACGTTGTTGCCGATGGCGGGATTGTTATAGAAATCCTCTTCATAGCGGTAATTGTGGATTTTGTACACCCATTTCACCCCTTCTCGCACGAAAGGAACGTACTCATATTCCTGGGCCAACGCCTGGGACATGCCCAGCAGTGCCAACAATAAAACTAAAATCTTTTTCATAATCTCAATTATATTTATTAAATGATTAATAATTAGTGACTTATAATGTTTTGTGCGTTGTATTATTGTGAATTAGTGCAATTCGTATTAATTCTTGTCATTCGTGTTTAAAAAAATGATGTCGAAGTATCCTTCGTAGGTGTTGTCCAGTGGGCTGTCGATGGTGATGAAAATCATTATTTTGAATTGCAAATTTACTTCAAGCCCTCCAATAAAGCAAGTATCACGATGTAACATCAGAAATCATATTAATCTGATTATCAGATAGTTGAAAAAATAAAATGTAACACCTGCGTAACACGGTCATTTTGCTCTCAAAAATTGCCATTTCCTGGCCACATTTTCTTCATTTTTCATTAATTTTGCAACATGAAAAATATCTTCATCATTACACACGCATGTTTACTCATTTTTTATTCATTGATCTTGACCGGTTGCCATGGAGGGCAAGCCGACTATGATCAACGGCTCATTGCTGCCGACAGCATGCTGCACCAAGCACCCGACAGCGCATTGACCCTGCTCACGTCGATGAATAATAAAGACCTGAAAGGCCAGAACAATCGGGCCTTTCACGCCTTGCTGCTCACACAGGCGCGCTACAAGTGCTATGTCACCGCCACCGACGACAGTGCAATCAATGCAGCACTCGAATACTACCTGCGTCATGACAGCGAGGTGGAGAAGCTAACGCGGGCCTATCTCTACAAGGGTGCAGTGATGGAAGAGCTGGGCGACGTCACAGCGGCGATGAAATTCTAAAAGCAAGCGCTGGCGCAAGCCGCCCCCGACGATTACTTCAACCAAGGCTATTGCAGACTGAGGATGGGACACCTCTATCGTGACTATATTGTCGCCGACAGTACTGACATCGAGCTGTTCAAGGAGGCCAAGCGCCAGTTTGAGCAACTGCCTGACAGTTTCTACATCCTGACATGTTTGTCCTGCCTTGGGGGCTCCTACATCAAGAACAACCAGGACAGCGCGCTCTATTATCTTGAACTGGCCAACAGCATGGCCAAGCGGCAGCACCAAAGGGCCATCGAGCAAAAGGTCCTGATTCATCTGGCTGACATCAAGATGTTCAGCAAAGACAGTCAAGACATTGCAACAGCCAAGGGCATTGCATTAAATCTGCTCAATGCCAAGGATTCCCCTACAGACCGTAAAGACCACCTGATCATGCTTACAGCCTGCTGTCTTGCCAAGGAAAACAAGCCTGACTCGGCCCTGTATTACTTGAACCAAGTGGATGCCACACAATTATCGCCCAACATGATGGTGCTGCACGGCAAGTGCCTTGCCGAACTAGCTCGATGCCGAGGTGACTTTGATGGTTTTCAGCGCCATTTCGAGCAATTCCGGCATCTGGCCGACTCTCTTGTGACCGACGACATGCAGCGCCAGCTGCGAGATACCGAAGCCAAGTATGACAACAAAGCATTAAAATATAAAACGCTGGAATACAGGGATAAATGGATCATTTCGCTCTTGCTGGCCTCGCTGGCTATCTGTGCACTGGCAATAGGCTTCATGGTCTTCAGGAGGAGGCTGTCGAGGCGCAAGCAACAACTGCTGAGTCAAGAAGCTGTCATTGAAGGCCTGCGCAGCGACACGATGCGCTTGACTGAGCAGCTTGATGCCCATCAGGCGATGAGTGAAGGCCTGAAACAAACCATCCGCAACCAGATTGACGTGTTCACCAAGCTCGTTGTGACGCATGAGATCTATTCTCTCAACTCACGGATGAAGTTTGATGAGCTGTTTGAAAAAACCTACAGTATCAATCACCCAGACCAGTCCTTCTGGTCTGGCATCCGCACCTATGCCGACAGCCAATATAACGAAATCATCACCAAGACGTTGAAAGCCCACCCCAACTTGAGGGATGTTGATATCCATTTCCTGTGTCTGTATTGTTGTGGCCTGCCCACGTCGGCCATAATGGCGTGCATGGGATATCGGGAAGCCCACTCGGTCTATAACAAGAAATTGCGCCTTGCCAAAGCCATGGGCTTGCCCATGCAACTTGACGAATACATCAGGCAGTTCAAGCAGGGTGAATGAGTTTTTGTAACGTGTTAGGGTTCGGTATTGAATTTTGAAGTGCGTGGGGTGGTGCCGACCGTCCCGCTTGGGTTGTTTCATTCCTGCCTGACGATGGCTCGGCAAGATAGTTAGTAGCCTGAGTATAAAAAGAAAAAAAATCTTAATTCGTTGGTGTCATATAATAATCTGTGGCAATGTTGCGTTATGAAAGTGTAAGAATTTTAAACACCAGATTGCCTATGCACAAAACGACTACTTCTACTAACATTGAGGACGACGTTATGACATCAGTAGTAAAGGGGCCCAAGCGCTCCACGGTAGAGTTGATCAAGCAGTTTGCGCGAGCCTACCAGTATAACGTCGAGTTGCCGAGAGGACTGGAATCGATGATTTTGAACTAAAGGAAATCGCCCCCTCTCCAAGAAATCAGGAAGCCTCCTGCCACAGTGCAGGGGGCTTCGTTGCAGTCTGGCGATGTTTTTTTGTTGCCCAGTAACGGGTTTGTTGTTGTCCATGTCACGATAAAATTGTATATTTGCACCCGATTAAAAGACTGTCATGAAGAATTTGCTGAAACGCATCCTGTCGGGTGCCATCTACATAGGGCTGATCGTAGCGGCCATCCTGTTGCTGGACAATTCGCCGGTGATGTACCTGCTGGTATTCTCACTGCTCATTGTGCTTGCCATCGGCGAAATGATCACCATGGCAAAGGAGCATGAGAACCAGTCATGGCTCGTCAATGTCACCGACATGATTGGTGGCGTGGGCCTGTTTGTGGCATTTTACATGCACTATGAGGGAGAGACGTTGCAGTCACGCACCCTGTGGCTCCTGCCCATTGCCGTCTATCTGCTGCTGCGCACCATCATTCAGCTCTACCGGCCCCGCCTGAACGCGCTCCACAGCCTTGAGCGCTCATTCTTCTCGCTGGGCTATATCGCATTGCCCATCGCCCTGCTCAACTGCATCATGAGCATCACTGCCCCGCGTCTGCTCCTGGGCATGTTCCTGTTCATCTGGCTCTATGACACTGGGGCCTACTGCGTGGGAATGTTGCTGGGGCGCCACCGCCTGTTCGAACGCATATCTCCCAAGAAATCGTGGGAGGGCGTCTTTGGAGGCGTGGCAGCATGCATCGCAGGAGCCTATATCACCCACTACTGGTTTGACGAGTTTTTCCAGGTGCCCGAGTTGACGGTGTGGGTAGGCCTGAGTGTTGTGGTGGCTGTGTTTGCCACGCTGGGCGACCTGGTGGAATCGCTTATCAAGCGCACGGCGGGCGTCAAGGATTCGGGCAACATTCTGCCCGGGCACGGCGGCATTCTTGACCGCATCGACAGCCTGCTGCTGGTGGCTCCTGCGGTCCTGATCTACCTGATGCTTATCGTTCCCAACTACCATTAATCCCCATGCGCGGCATCCTTCCCACATTGCTGTTCCTGTGCCTGTTGCTGTTGTTTTCTTGTGGCGAAAATCGAGACAAGAAAACTGCCCAGCACCACTTGCCCGACACGCTCACCGTGGGCACGCTGTACAGCCCCACGGGGTTCTTCATCCTCAAGGGCGACACCATGGGATATGACTATGACAGGATTTGTGACTTCGCACGCTCGCACGGCATCACCTTGAAATTCAAGGTGGCACGCAGCATGGCCGACCTGATTGGGTTGCTCAAGAAACATCATGTCGATGTGCTGGCATGTGAAATTCCCGTGACAGCCGAGTACAAGTCACAAGTGATGCATTGCGGCGCCGTCAACGAGACCTATCAAGTGCTGGTTCAGCACAGCGGTGCGGGAATGATCTATGACGTGACGCAGCTCATCGGGTGCGACGTGTATGTCGAGAAGGGGTCAAAATATGAGTCCCGCTTGCGCAACCTCGACAATGAGGTGGGCGGAGGCATCAACATCCACACGGTCGAGGGAGAAAAGGCGTTGCCCACCGAACTGATTCAGAGTGTGTCAAAGCGCAAAATCCCCTACACCATTGTGGACAGCGACATCGCGCGGATGAACCTGCTGTACTATGACAGCATCAACATCCAGTTGCGAGTAGGATTTGCACAACATTCCTCATGGGCGGTTTCCAAGCGTGACAAGTGGCTGGCCGACAGCATCAATGCGTGGGCAGCAAGCAGCAATGCCCAAGAATACTCCAAGCAAATGCTCAAGCACTACTTCGAGATGAACCGCGGCCCCAAACCCGACTCGGTCAAGGTTGATACCCTAGCAGTGACGCCTCCAGGCGGGATCTCTCCCTATGACAATGTGCTGAAGAAGTATGCCAGCGAGATAGGATGGGATTGGAGGCTGCTGGCCGCCATAGCATTCTCAGAGTCGGGGTTCGACCCCAACGCTACTTCCTGGATGGGAGCCCGGGGGCTGATGCAGGTGATGCCCAAGACGGCACGATCCTTTGGCGTGAACGAGAACGACCTGGGCAATCCCGAGGTGAGCATCCGCGTGGCCTCCAAGATTCTCAAGGAGCTCGACGGCATCATGCGGAACAAGACAGGACCTCAAGACCGCATCAAGTTTGTACTGGCCGCCTACAATGCCGGATCGGGCCATGTGACCGATGCCATTGCCCTGGCACGCAAGTTTGAACTGAACCCGCGTGTGTGGAACGAGAACGTCGAGCAGGCCATGCTGTGGAAAATGGATCCCGAGTACTACAACGACTCGGTGTGCACCAACGGCTATTGCCGTGGCACCGAGCCTGTTGACTATGTAATCAAGGTGCTCAACTGCTACGAGAACTACAAGAAGAATTACAAACGCTAAAAAATGTCGGCAGTTTATACTAAAGACACCATTATTTGAGTTTATAATCTGGATAATTAAAAATCTGATAAATAAGAATTAAAATGAAAAAGAAAAGCTTAATCATTGCCACTGTAGTGGCATTATCGGCATCGATGATGATGCAATCTTGCATAGGCAGCTTTGCATTGTTCAATAAAGTGAAAACTTGGAACGACCATGTTGGTGACAAGTTTGTGAACGAACTGGTCTTCGTTGCCATGTGGATCCTGCCTGTTTATGAGTTGAGTTTTGCCGCCGACCTGTTTATCCTCAACAGCATCGAGTTCTGGTCAGGCACCAACCCCGCACTGGCCCAGGCCGAGACCAAGGTTATTGACGGTAAGGACGCTCAATATCTTGTGGCAAAAAATGAGTCGGGCTACACCATCACCAACATGACTACCAAGCAGGTGACCAAATTCAACTTCAACGTCGAGGACAATTCCTGGTCACTGCTCAATAACGGTCAGGAAGTGAAACTGTTCACGTTTGTTGACGACACCCACGTTGATGTGATTACCCGCGACGGCAGCTACACCCGTGTTGAGCTTTCACAGCCAGGTGTAATGGCCTATCGCCAATTGATTGAAGCCAGCGATGCAGCCTTTGCCATGCGGTGACAGGCTGCCGCTCATGGCGCACTACCCTATTGACTATTCATAACTGAATACATGAAGTATTACATCGCAGACGCTTTCACCGAAATTCCTTTCGGTGGAAATCCCGCTGGTGTCGTGCTCCTAGGGCAAGACACCCCCTTCCCCAGCGATGAGCTGATGCAGCACATAGCTGCCGAGTTGAGATACTCTGAAACCGTTTTTGTTCAACAGAACGGACCGACCGAATTTACCGTGCGCTACTTCACCCCTTGCAGCGAAGTGGACCTGTGCGGTCACGGCACGATAGCGACTTTCGGAGTACTGAGAAAAGAAGGCTTTATCCCCGACGGCATTGTGTGCCGCAACCACACACGCGCCGGAGACCTGGAAGTGAAAATCGGCGAACAGGAGGTGATGATGCAAATGGCTGAGCCAAAGGTCATTGCCCCGATGCTCGATATTGAATACCTGCACAGTATCATGGCAGGAATGAACAGGATTGAGTGGTCAGACATGCCTGTCGAGGTAATTTCGACCGGACTGCCCGACATCATCATGCCTGTGGGCAATGTGGAGTCGCTCAACGCCCTCAAGCCCGAAATGGACGCGCTTGCCGAGTTGAGCAAGGAGTTGAATGTGACGGGCCTTCATGCCTTTGCCCTGGGCAATGACGGCTATACGGCCCATGTGCGCAATTTCGCTCCGCTCTATGGCGTTCCCGAGGAATCGGCGACCGGCACCGCAAACGCCGCTCTGACCTATTACCTGTATCGCCGCAACATCATCAAGCACAATGAAAAATGCCTTTTCCTGCAAGGAGAAGCAATGCAACGCCCATCGGTTGTCGCCGTTGTCCTGAAGAAAGACGGAATCGCCTTTGTGGGCGGACAATGTGCCATCGTTGCCACAGGAGAATTACTCGTGTAACCTCAATCTGGCAACCTCTAGTAGGACATCAAATCATTAGCGCCCATTGAAAAGGGCATTTTAAAGTGAGCCCCAAAAGCTTTTAACAGACTTTTGGGGCTCATTTTAGTCACACTTTACCTTGCTCTATAGACAGGACAGGCGATTATTGGTTCATCATTATATCAATGATTGCCGACACGTCACCGATAGTGATGCTTCCGTCACCATTCACGTCGGCATTCGCATCATAGAATCCCTGTTCGTAATAAAGCAGATAATCAACGAGCATAACCACGTCGGACAAGGATACGCGACCGTCACCGTTCACGTCTCCATTACTAATCAATCCAGGAATAGAGATAATATTCTCGACTTGAGTCATGAAATAGCCATCATACCATGTGCCTGTGATCAGGAGATCCAGCAATTTGTTCAAGTCCATGATGTTGATTTCACCATCATAGACGACTTCACCAGATGAAAAACTGATATATTGTGAATTGGCATCGGGATTCATCATATAATCAACTAGAGCCGTGAGGTCGGCAATGGTAACCACGCCATCACAATTGACGTCTCCGGGATAATAGCCATCACCATATTCCATTGTTGAGGGATAAACAGTGTTAGACTCATTGCGGGAATCATATCCGCATGTGGTCTGGGTGTTGATGACGATGTCGCCGCCTTGAAAGTATTCATTGACCTTGAAGGTTAACAGCAGCATTTCATCAAATTGGCCGGGAGCCCATTTTATCGAGCCACAAAACTCATAATCACCAAACTCATTAAGTTGATAATCTATTCCATAATTACTTCCAATGCAGATGAGTGTATTGTCATCTTGATTGACGTAATGGCCCATTGTTGCAGAGTATATGTCTTCATCTCCGTCTTCATTGCAATAAGCGACATTCATGCCACTGCCATTCCTGACAGAAATCGGAACCAAACCTTCGGGGAATGAGAACTGAACGCTCCAACTGCTCACATAGGATTCAAAAGACGCCTTGACCGGCACAGTAATTCTCTGGCCCACGTCATTCGTTGAAATCCTCAAATCGTCAATATAGAAATAATTGTCGGCACTTGCCATCGTCGTCATTACGCATGCTAACATGAGTAATAGAAATCTTGAGAGTGTTGTTTTTGTTTTCAAAATCTTTTTTAAAACAATAATCAGTTAGCTAATCTCTTCATTAATAAGTCATGTATTGATAGATTCATCGGCTGGGATGCTGTCAACGGGGACTGGTTCTATCAGGTCACGATACAGCTTCAGGGAATCGCTGGGCATGTTCTCACACCCCAGGATACATGGCATCAGATCGAGGGTGAACTCATAGGGTTTATTATCCATCATGTGCTTCGTGGCAAAGGTATCCAGGTCAGGATTGATGGCATATAGCAGATTCAACACAATGCTCAAGATGAAAGCATACTTGAACATGAACAGCAGCGAGCCGCCCAATTTGTCAATAAAGCCAAGTTTGACGGCATCGAGAGTCCCCTTGAACAGGCGCATCAGCAGCCTGATGACCACCATGACGATGAGAAACATGAACGCCAAGGCGACCGTCTTGACGGTAATGCCTGCCAAGGGCCATTCGGCCGCGCTGGGGACAAAGGACAAAAACAAGTCTTTTGCCAAGTCCCCGCACTTGTAACACAGCACAATGGCTATAATCCATGAGATGGCCGAAGACAATTGCTTGATCAGGCCCTTGCGGTAACCCAGCACAATGCCTCCGCTGACAATCAGTATGATAAGCGCATCTACAAGTGTCATAATCAGCCGTTTTCAGTAATCAGTTATGCCTCCAATCCACGGTCGATATTGCGTTTTAGCGCCTCGACATAGTTGTTGATGCGCTCCATCTCGCGCGGAATCAGGATGCGCTGGGGGCAATGGTCCACACACTTGCCACACCCGATGCAATGGTCGGCCTGACGCAACTTGGGTACACTGCGGTCATAGCCGATGAGGAACGCCTTGCGGGCACGGGCATAGTCGGGATCGTTGCGGTCGCGCGTCAAGTTGCCCTCGGCAATGCACTTGTTGTAGTGGGTTAACACACCGGGAATGTCGATGCCGTAGGGGCATGGCATGCAATACTTGCAGTCGTTGCAGGGAATGGTATTATAGCCCACAATCTCATCGGCAATGCCATAGAGGAAATTCTTCTCCTCTTCGGTCAACTCTTCCAGCGGGCAGTAAGTGCACAGGTTCTCCTTGAGGTGTTCCATATAGGTCATGCCGCTCAACACGGTGAGCACGCGCGGGAACGAGCCGGCATAGCGGAATGCCCACGAGGCAAGGGTGCGACTGGGATCACGCTCCATGATTTTGCGAGCCAGCGGCTTGGGCAGTGAGGCCAGGCGGCCGCCCAGCAGCGGTTCCATGATAACTGCAGGAATGGCACGCTTGTCGAGCTCGGCATACAGGTACTCGGCATTGGTGTTCTCCTCGCTGAAATCCTTGGCATGCCTCCAGTCAAGGTAATTCAGCTCAATCTGCACGAAGTCCCACTTGTACTTGTCGTGGTTGGCTAGCAGATAGTCAAACACGGCAATCTCGCCATGATAGGAGAATCCAAGGTTGCGAATGACACCCTTCTCTCGCTGCTCGAGCAAGTAGTCCAGGATGCCATTATAAATGTATCTTTGTCTGAAAATCTCCATGGCTTCCTCACCGGTGCCACCGCCAATGGCATGTAGCAGCAGATAGTCGATATAATCAACCTGTAACTCCTTGAGAGAGTTCTGGAACATCTCGATGCTAGCTGCGCGTGTTTGCGTCTCGGGTGCGAAGTTTGAGAGTTTGGTGGCGATGAAGAATTCGTCACGTTTGTGACGACTCAATGCAATGCCAGTGGCACGCTCGCTCAGGCCGCGGCTATAGGCAGGCGACGTGTCAAAATAGTTCACGCCATGCTCGATAGCATAGTCGATCTGCTTGTTGACCATTTCCTGGTCGATTACAGCATCATTGTCCTGACCGAACGGTTTGCCGTTGGTGGCAGGCAGGCGCATCATGCCATAACCCAAGATGGAGACCTTCTCATTGGTCTTGGGATTCACGCGATAGGTCATTTTGCCCACAGGAGGTTCCTGCGCAGGCACTTTCATCTCATCATTCCTAGCGCAGCTCACGATGACCGGTGCTGCGGCTGCGGCGGTGCCCAAGCCGAGCGCCTTCAGGAAAGTTCTGCGATTCAGCGTTTTACCACTATTGCTATTGTTTTGCTTATTGTCGTTCATATCGATTGGAATCTGAGTAGAGTTAATAAACTGACAGCTAATCGTGCTAAATATCCCTATGCATCTCGTGACCCTCGACATAGATGGCGCTGAAGGGCCTTGCAGGGCACACATACTCACAGGTGCCGCAGCCAATGCACATAGCATTGTTCACAGCAGGAACCATGGGCGAGGATTCTTCATCGGGATTGCTGGGAACCATCATGATGGCCCCAACGGGGCAGTGGCGTGCACAGTTGCCACAGTTCACGCCATCGGCAAGCACCAAACAGTTTTCTTTGACCCAAACGGCATGTCCAATGACCATCGAGGACTTCTGGGCAACCGTTATGGGCTTAATGGCACCCGTCGGGCACACACTGGAACACTCGACACATTCGGGACGACACGCTCCTCGCTCAAAACTGAGTTCGGGCTGCATAAATCTTGAGGGATCACTTGAAGGACGCAACACGCCATTGGGGCACTTGGCTACACACAACTGGCAAGCAGTACAATGTTGGGCAAAATTCTTGGCGCTCACCGAGCCCGGAGGTGTCAGAGGCGTCGTGCGCTTGGCAGGCACCTTGTCCTCGATGACGGCAAGGCCTCCGTCCACCTTCTTGGCGGCCTGAGCCAGGGCTACATCGGCCCCCACAATGGCGGTCCCCACGAGGAACGCGCGGCGGGCTTTATCGGCATTCTCAACGGGTCCTGCAGGCTTTGGAGCTGCCTTGGGATGACCATAGTGCAACGCTCCGAAGTTACACTTTTCCAGGCAGTTACCGCAGGTCACACAACGTGTATAGTCCACCTGATGGGTCTCGAAATCAATGCAGGAGGCTTTACAGTTCTTGGTGCACAGGCTGCATGACTTGCACTTGTCGGTATCAAAATAGACCTTGAACCACGAGAATCGCGCCAACTGAGCAAGCACTGTACCCACTGGGCAAATGGTGTTGCAATAGGTGCGCCCACCGCGCCAAGCCAGCACCACAATGATGATGAATGTTGCTAGGGCAATGAGGAACGTGGGCAAGCCCTTCATCCACACATCAACGCCATAGAAAGCATAACTGTTCACCCTATCGGCAAAGAATGCAAACAAGTTATTAATCCACTGATATACAGGCATTAATAGATTCGTTACCATGCGACCATAGCTGCTGTAAGGTGCCAGCAAGGCCACAATGGCATGAACACCTGCCACCAGTGCGATGATGAACAAGGCCAGTACGCCATAACGCAACCAGCGCCGTTCGGGGCTCGCAGTGAAACGGTTCTTCTTGCGCTTGCCGTGAATCCACGACACGATATCCTGGAAGATACCCAACGGACAAATGACTGAGCAGTAAATGCGCCCGAAGATGAGCGTCAGCAGCACCAAGGCCACGATGACCACCACATTCAGGGCCAACACGGCAGGCAGGAACTGGATGCGCGCCGTCCACCCCAAGAAATGGTGCAACGTGCCACTCACGTCAAGAAACAATAGCGTCACCATAAGCATCATGATGGTGGCCAGTGTGATGCGGATTTTTCTTAACATAATTAAAAAGATTTAGGTCAATAGTGAATTAACAATAGTTGACCTTGCAAAATTAATAAAAAACGGGCATTTTACAACAAATATGCACAATTTTTCGCCAAATAGTATTTCTCTGTCACAATTCCATATTTCTGATAACCAAGAGGAGTAGGCAATATACAAGCCTCCCCCACCCTCTTACATCACTAAACAAATCTGAGAGCAAAAAATTAAGGAGCACAGGTGTGCCTGCGCTCCTTAACACAATTATGAAAAGGTTTATTCTATTCCTGCTCTCCCCTACCCTTTATTAGGCTCGTTGTTGCCAAAGAGTTCCTTGATGCCACCAATGGATCCCAAGAGATTGGTGGCCTCGTAGGGCAAGTAAACAGTCTTGGTCTTGTCGCCGCTTGCCACGGTATCGAGCATCTGGATATACTTCTGAGCCAGCAGGTAGTTGGCTGGATTTGTGCTCTGCCCTACTGCCTGAGTAATCTTGTCGATAGCGATAGCCTCGGCCTCGGCCTTGCGGATGCGTGCCTGAGCTTCACCCTCGGCCCTGAGTATCTCGGTCTGCTTGTCGGCTTCGGCCTGATTGATCTTAGCCGTCTTCTGACCTTCGGACTGGAGGATTGCAGCCTGCTTTTGTCCCTCACTGGTGAGGATGGTAGCGCGTTTGTTACGCTCGGCCTGCATCTGCTTTTCCATGGCCTGGAGAACTGTTTGCGGAGGCTGAATGTCCTGTAACTCAACGCGGTTGACCTTGATACCCCACTTGTTGGTAGCGTCATCCAGGACGGCACGCAGCTTGGAGTTGATAGTGTCGCGAGAGGTCAGCGTCTGGTCAAGTTCCAACTCACCAATGATGTTACGCAATGTGGTCTGAGTCAGTTTCTCAATAGCGTTGGGCAGGTTATTGATTTCATACACAGCCTTAAACGGGTCCATAATCTGGAAATAGAGCAATGCATTGATCTGAGTCATGACGTTATCCTTGGTAATAACGTTCTGCTTGTCAAAGTCATACACTTGCTCACGCAGGTCGATGACATTGGTGGTGCGATAGCGCCCATGCTCATAGGCAACAATGTTCTTGGCACGATCGATAAACGGAATAATCACGTTAATACCGGGTTTCAATGTTGCATAGTATTTGCCCAAGCGCTCAATAATCTTGGTCTCACTCTGCGGAATAATTACAAGGCTGTTCTTAACAAGAATCAGAGCCAACAGGATGATGACAGCCAAAAAAATCATTAATTCAGTTCCCATAATGCAATATTTAAATAATTAATAGTTCTTTTTTGAAAACTCCATTAAACGGGTTCGACAGTCAAGATGATGCTGTCCATCTTCAACACGCGCACACGCTCGCCCTTATTAATGGCTGTGCCGTCGGCACTGCGGGCTTTCCAGTCATCACCGTCGATGGCAACTCGGCCATAACCGCCAGCCTCGATATTCTCGCTCACGCGTCCCTCCTGCCCTATCATGGCCTCAGCATTGCTCAAGCGCTCACGCTGTGGCTTGTGCAACTTTCTGAGGAGTGCCGGACGTACAAGCAGCAAACTGAGAGCCGAAACGACAGCAAAAATCACGATTTGCCATGTGAGAGATGCACCGCAACCGGCAATGATGGCGCCAACAGCTGCACCAATGGCAAAACACAAGATGAAGAAATCACCAGATGATAACTCTAAAATCAGGCACACGATGGAAATAATGATCCAGATGAGCCAAAGGTTGGAAGTGAAAAAGTCAATCATAGTTGTATATTTTTAAAATTATTCTATCGTCTCTTTTTGTCCTCTATCTGTTAGACGCAAAACGCTCTGGAAAAACTACAGTCGTTTGTGAAAAAATTCACATGGTCACTTTCATCCGCTAAAAAAACTCATAAGGGCGAACTACTAGGGAAACCACCCCAAAGGTAAGCATTTACCGTTAATCATGCAAAAATTATACCAATTTTCATCAAAAATCCGCATGCAGTAGTACATATTCTCCAGAATTTTTAAATCTCAGACAGTTAAAATGACGTTTCAGCCTGTTATACAGCGTTTTTTGCGATTTTGAGATTTTCTCAGAAAAATCGGGTAGGGGGCTCTTTTTAACATTTAGGAGTATTTGGAGGCATTCTCGGTCAAATGTAACGGGTATCTCCCCTTTTGGTCATCAATTCTTGGCAATTTATGCTTGTTTGTCAAAATAATTAGTTACCTTTGTATTTCCTTTTCCAACCATTACTGAAAGATGACTGAAATCAACTACATGACTCAAGGCAATGCCACCATGCCCAATCTCGACAGGGACCTGGTGCAGCAATGGATTGTCAAGGTGGCAGAACAGCATGAGCAGAAGGTGGGGTGCCTGACCTACGTCTTCTGTGATGATGACTTTATCCTGCAGACCAACGTTGAATTTCTGTGTCATGACTACTACACCGACATCATCACATTTGATTACACCAACTCGCGACACATCGCCGGCGACATGGTCATCTCGCTCGACACCGTGAAAAGCAATGCCGAGGGGATGAGTGTGCCGTTTGAAACCGAGCTGATGCGCGTGATGATCCATGGCGTGCTCCACTTGTGCGGAATCAATGACAAAGGACCCGGCGAACGGGAAATCATGGAACAGCACGAGAATGACGCGCTGGCAATACTGCCCGACAACATTTTCTTGAAATGAGGTTAGACTATGACGTCATAGTGGTGGGAGCCGGGCATGCCGGCTGCGAGGCTGCTTGTGCGGCAGCCCGGCTGGGTTCACAAACCCTGCTCATCACCATCGACATGAACAAGATTGCCCAAATGAGCTGCAATCCTGCCGTTGGCGGCATCGCCAAGGGACAAATTGTGCGCGAAATAGACGCAATGGGTGGCCAAATGGGCATCGTTACCGACCGCAGCAGCATACAATTCCGTATGCTCAACCGCAGCAAGGGACCTGCCATGTGGAGTCCGCGTTCACAGAGTGACCGACAACAGTTCATTCTGGAATGGCGCAAAGTACTCGAAAACACGCCAAATCTTTACATGTGGCAAGATTCCGTCAATGAATTCATCATTGAGGGTGGGGTAGTAAAGGGTGTCAAAACCGTCCTGGGAATGACATTCAACGCACATGCCGTGATTCTCACAGCTGGAACTTTTCTCAACGGATTGATGCATGTGGGAAAGGTACAAACGCCCGGCGGACGCGTTTCAGAACCTCCTGCAACCGGAATTACCGAACAGTTGGCATCCTTGGGATTCACTGTTGGACGCATGAAAACAGGCACTCCTCCGCGTCTTGACGAGCGTACAATCGACTTCTCTCAATGCATCCGCCAAGACGGTGAGACCGATTTTCACCATTTTTCTTTCTTGCCCGGCATATCATCAGAGTTGCCACAGCGCCCCTGCTGGATTGTTCACACCAACGAGCAAGTGCATGAAGTTTTGCGCGAGGGACTGCCGCAATCGCCACTTTATAATGGACAAATCACAAGCATCGGACCTCGATACTGCCCAAGTATCGAGACCAAAATCGTGACCTTTGCCGGCAAAACATCGCACCAGCTCTTCATCGAACCCGAGGGTGCTCACACCCATGAGATGTACTTGAACGGTTTCTCATCATCACTGCCATGGGAGGTCCAAATCGATGCGCTGCGACACATTCCCGCACTGCGCGATGTGCATGCATTCCGCCCCGGCTATGCCATCGAGTATGACTTCTTTGACCCCACACAGCTCAATCACACGCTAGAGTCCAAGATTGTCAAAAACTTGTTCCTTGCAGGGCAGGTCAATGGCACGACAGGCTATGAAGAAGCGGCAGGACAGGGTCTGATTGCCGGCATCAACGCCCACCAGAATGCCACGGGCGGTGCACCATTTACTTTAGGCCGCAACGAGGCCTACATCGGCGTCCTAATCGATGACCTTGTAACCTGTGGCGTGGATGAGCCTTACCGCATGTTCACATCTCGCGCCGAACACCGCATTCTGTTACGCCAGGACGATGCCGACATGCGCCTGACCGAGAAAAGTTACCGCCTTGGGCTAGCGACCCAGGAACGCTATGACCTGATGATTTCCAAACGTGAACAGATTGAACGACTCACGTCATTCAGCCACGAATTCACCGTCAAGACTGCCGTCATCAACCCCTTCCTGGAGGCAAACGGCATCCAGCCGCTCTCACAGGGACAACGCCTGCATGACTTGCTTCTCAGGCCTCAACTGAGCATTACACAACTCGCCCAGGCATTGCCTGAGTTACAAGCCCAAATCGACAACTTAGAAGCCGAACGTAGGGACGAAATCATCGAAGCCGCAGAAATCGCCATGAAATATCAAGGCTACATCGAGCGTGAATCACTCATCGCCGAGCGCGTTTCAAGGCTCGAGAACGTGACGCTCAAAGGCAAGTTCGACTACAGCCAGATACACCAAATTTCGACCGAGGCACGCCAAAAGCTTCAAGCCATCGACCCCGTGACGGTGGGGCAGGCCTCACGCATCCCTGGCGTATCACCCAGCGATATCAATATCCTGCTCGCACTGTTAGGCAGATAGATATGTTCCACGTGAAACAATTAACACTTAATATACTGATTTACAGATGAATGACAAAGAATTAGCAAAAGTAAAAAGCGTTGTTCGCAACATTCCTGACTTTCCTGTTCCAGGAATCCAGTTCAAGGATTTGACGACAGCTTTCAAGGACCCTGAGGCGCTTGAAATCATGGCACAGGCCTTGATCGACATCTACGGCGACAAGGGTGTCACAAAGGTGGTCGGCGTCGAGGCTCGCGGCTTTATCGGCGGCGCCATCCTCGCCAATCGCTTAGGGGCAGGTTTCGTTCCCCTGCGCAAGCCTGGAAAACTTCCTGCCGAGGTGATTCAGAAGTCCTATGCCAAGGAGTATGGCACCGACACGCTCGAAATCCACAAGGATGCCATCCTGCCCGACGACATAGTAGTCATCCACGACGATCTGTTGGCAACAGGAGGAACCATGCTCGCCGCCTATGAGCTGGTGAAGTCCATGAACCCCAAGAAGGTTTACATCAACTTCATCTGCGACCTGGCCGACCTGCACGGACGTGAAGTCTTCCCGCCCGACGTGGATGTGACCACGCTGTTCACGTTCTAACTCTGTTTGATAACGATTGTAAGAAGCCTAGATGATCTAGCAAATCTGGATTTTCTAGAAGGGAAACTTATATCATTGTTTAGAGATGACTGATAACTTGAAACTGAAGCTGTCGCTGCTGCCCGACGAGCCCGGCGTTTACCGCTACCGCAACAAGGAGGGAGTCATCATCTATGTGGGTAAGGCTAAGAACCTGAAGCGGCGCGTTAATTCCTACTTTAATCGTGAACATCAGTCGGTGCGCACTACCATGCTCGTGCGCAATATCGCCGACCTGGAATACACTGTCGTCAACACCGAGGAAGAGGCTCTTGACCTCGAGAATGCACTCATCAAGGAGTTCCAGCCGCGCTACAATGTACTGCTCAAGGACGACAAGAGCTATCCCTGGATTTGCATCTCGGGCGGCCTTTATCCTCGTGTATATATTACCCGCGAAGCTCGCTCCAAAGGTGACCGATTCTATGGCCCTTATCCGCGCGCCGAGGTCGCTAAAGTGCTGATAGACACCATCAGGCAGATATATCCGCTGCGCACTTGCCGCCTAAATGTTTCACGTGAAACAATTGAGGCCGACAAGCATCGCCTGTGCCTGCAGTATCACATTCACCGCTGCGAGGGCTGCTGTAAGGGACTGGTATCGGCCGAGCAATATGGCCAATACATCAGCGAAATTCGCCAGATTCTCAACGGCGACACCCACCAGCTGATGGACCTGCTCATGGAGCAGATGCAGGAACTGGCAAGCCAACTGCGCTTTGAGGAAGCCGAATCCATCAAGCGGCGCTACAAACTGCTAGAGCATGTTCGCCGCCGTTCGGTCATCGTCAGCCCCACGATCCACAACATCGACGTCTTCGGACTGCTGCGCGACGAGGATGCCGCCTGGGTGAATTACATGCACATGCGGGGTGGGGCAGTAGTGCAGTCCTACACGCTGGAATACCGCCTCTCGACCCATGACGAGACCGACGGAGAAATCATGTCAATGGCGATAGCCGAGGTGAGGAAACGCTTTGCCGAGACCTACATCCATGACCATGTCACCGAAGTCATGGTCAACGTCGAGCCAGATGTTGAATTTGCAGGTCTCACCTTCACCATTCCACAACGTGGCGACAAGAAAAAACTGCTCGATATCGCTGTCAAAAACGCCACACAAAAGCGTACCGATCGCCTGCGCATGATGGAGAAACTGAACCCCGAGCAACGCACTACACGCACCCTCACGACCATTCAACGCGACCTCAGACTGAAAGGACTACCGCGACACATCGAGTGCTTCGACAACAGCAATATCAGCGGCTCTAGTCCCGTTGCATCATGCGTTGTATTCCGCAACGCAAAGCCCTCCAAAAAGGAATACCGCCACTTCAACATCAAGACTGTGGAAGGAGCCGACGACTTCGCCACCATGCGAGAAGTCGTCAGTCGCCGCTACAGCCGCCTTGAGCAAGAAGGCGAGGAACTGCCCCAACTGCTCATCGTCGATGGCGGCAAAGGGCAGGTAACGGCCGCCCTTGAAGCCCTCAGTGGCATTGGACTGCAAGGCAGCATCGCGGTCGTGGGCATCGCCAAGCGACTGAACGAAGTCTATTTCCCTGGAGACAGTGTGCCCCTGTTTATTGACAAGAACAGTGAGACGCTGCACGTCATCCAGCGCCTGCGCGACGAGGCTCACCGTTTTGCCATTACCTTCCACCGCAAGCAGCGCAGCAAGGGACAGCTGCACAGCGCCCTCGACGATGTGGCTGGCATCGGGTCCAAAACCCGCACAGCCCTCATCAAGCATTTCAAATCGCTCAAGCGCATTAAGGAAGCCAGTGAGGAAGAGCTTGCCGCTGTCATCGGCCCAGCCAAGGCCCGCACCCTCATCAATGCCCTGAAAGAGCCCCAAGAGGCCACCTGAGTGCCCAACTGACAGGGTAGGGTGGGGCATTCAACGCTGCATACTACTCTCATCATGACACAATAAAAAAACAGCCCCGGCAATCAATGATTGTCGGGACTGTTTTTTGGTGCCCAGGGCGGGACTCGAACCCGCACACCTCGCGGCACACGCACCTGAAACGTGCGCGTCTACCAATTCCGCCACCTGGGCATTTTGGTTTAGCGACTGCAAAGGTAATACTTTTTTTTAATATGCAAGCATTCTGCCAGAAAAAAAACACCAAAAACGCATTTTCTTAAAATGCCCCCACCCGCAATACCCGATTGTTTGACGAAAAACACTATCTTTGCGTTATATTTCAATCGAGATAACCGCATAACAAACAGATAAATCCTTAAACAATTAAAGAGAATTATGTTTAGTAAACAGACTTACATCGGCCGCCGCGACGAGCTGAAAAAGCGCGTGGGCGATGGCGTGATTTTACTCTTCGGCAACAACGAGTCGCCGTGTAACTATCCCAACAATGCCTATGGCCCCTTCCGTCAGGACTCGACGTTCCTGTACTACTTCGGCCAGCAGCGCGATGGGCTGGTGGGTGTCATTGACATTGACAACAATGTGGAAACCCTTGTGGGCGACGACATTGACATCGAGGACATTGTGTGGTATGGCTCGGTGGACAGCGTTGCCGACATGGCCGCTCAGGTGGGCGTTGCCAACTCGGCCCCGATGAAACAGTTGCAGGTCATTTGTGACGAGGCTAAGGCCAAGGGCCGCCGCATCCACTTCCTGCCTCCGTATCGCCACGACACCAAGATCCAGATTATGGACCTGCTGGGCATCCATCCCGACAAGCAGGCCGAGGCCGTATCTCACGACCTGCGCATGGCTGTCATCAACATGAGGGCTGTCAAGACTGCCGAGGAGATTGCTGAATTGGAACGCGCTGCCGAGGTGGGCTACATGATGCATACTACTGCAATGAAGCTTATCAAACCCGGTGTGACCGAGAAATACATCGGCGGACAGATCGACGGCATCGCCCTGAGTTATGGTGCGAAGAACAGTTTTGCCACCATATTCTCGCAGCACGGCGAAATCATGCACGGCAACCCGTCGATGGCTCCGCTCGAGGCCGGACGCCTCGCCCTGTGTGACTGCGGCGCCGAGACTATGGAGTTCTATTGCAGCGACAACACCCGCACCATGCCCGTGAGCGGCAAGTATGACCAGCGCCAACTCGACATCTACCGCATCGTCGAGGAGTGCCACGACCATGCCCTGGAGATTTCCAAGCCGGGCGTGAAGTACATGGACGTTCACATGTCTGTTTGCCGCCTGATGACTGAACGCCTCAAGGAGCTGGGCCTGATGAAGGGCGACGTGGACGAGGCTGTTGCCGCCGGCGCACACGCCATGTTCCTGCCGCACGGACTGGGCCACATGATGGGCATGGACGTGCATGACATGGAAGGCCTGGGACAAATCTACGTGGGCTTTGATGACGAGACGCGCCCCAACCTGGAACAGTTCGGCACCAATGCCTTGCGCATGGGACGCCGCCTGCAGGAAGGCTTTGTTGTCACCGACGAGCCGGGCATCTACTTCATCCCCGCTCTCATCGACGACTGGCGCGCCAGCGGACACTGCGCCGAGTTCCTCAACTTCGACAAGCTGGAGACCTACAAGGACTTTGGAGGCATTCGCATCGAGGACGACATTCTCATCACTGCCGACGGCTGCCGCTTCCTGGGCGAAAAGCGCATCCCCTATCATCCCAAGGATGTCGAGGATTTCATGGCTTGTTAAGCTTTAGGCTTTAGGGCCTAACAACCAAAAATCAGCCGCATTGGAGCATTTCCAATGCGGCTGATGTCGTTAGAATGACGTCGTGCCGTGTCAATACTGCCACGGCCGACGTGTTGCTTACTCAATCACGAACTGATAGAGCGTGCAGCGAATGGAGCTGCTGCCACAATTACCTGCTGCGATTTGGCGATAGGCACGGCCAATGTACCATGTCCAATAGTCGGTGAAATCACCTATTGTTCCATTAGCCTTGGTGTAGGGGAGCATACCTGTCACATTGCCATTATTGTCCACGGCAAAGAGGCAGACCTCACGACGCTGCGAACCGCTACTGTTATAGACGGTCTTGCGAATCTTGGTATACCACCACGAGGTGCACTCACCGAAACCGATGGGCTCGCCGACGGGCTCATACTCCTTGGTATCGAGGTTCTGGACGCCATACTGCACCTTGCCGGTGTAGGGGGTACCGTCGGCCTCGTAGAGCAGGTTGATGAACTGTACACGGCACAGCGAGTCGGTGTCGAGAGCACGGCCAAACTCAGGGGCAGGGGTCATCTCGATGGGGATGGGAGCCTTGTTCAGGTCGTGTACATAGAGCACATAGCGCTTGCCAGCCTCAAGATTCACATTATAGTCATAGACCACGGGATAGGTATATCCGCCATTACCGTCGCTCTCGCGCTTGTGCAGTTTGAGGTTTACATTGCCGGCATCGACTGCATAGTAGCGGTTGGTGCCGCCCGAAGGAACGGTATTAAAAGTAGCCAAGAAGGTGGCACCGTCATTACCATATTCCACTCCGTTGAGGTCAATGAAATACATGTAGTTGGCAGCACCGGCAGTTACAGGTGCATAGTAGCCCACCTGCACATATGCCTTCTGCGACTCGTCAACAGGCTCTGCCATGTAGGAAACCTCTTTCTTGTCACAGGAACCCATCGTGACAGCCACCAGAAGCAATAATGCTATATATTTGAAATATTTCATAGTCATTGAATTTTATATCATTAATAAATCATCTTTCAGTAGGCATGTCACCAGGATAGCAGAACCACATGATGGAGCACTGGTAGTCAAGCTCTTGGCCACCGATGGGTTTGAGTGCATCCAGGTTCGTCTTGTTCCACATGTATTCAGAATTGTAGCGCGGACGCAGACGGAAGCAGGGAGAACCGTTGTTGTCCTCGTTAAATGCGCTCTTGCGGCCCTGTACCTGAGCGGGCTGCAGCCAGAATCCCTTGTACACCTTGGCGGGGTTCTCATCGCGTTTCTGAGTGAGGGTGGTCTTGTCCCAACCATTGCCATATTTGGGATAATCGCCCGTGAAATCAATGTCATAGAAGTACTTGCGCAGATCCACCCAGGTCTCGATAGCACCCCAAGGATACATGGCCAGATACTTCTGCATCATGATGTGCGACAGCGAGAAGTCGCTCATGGGCAAGCCAGCCACATAGGGACCGGTAAGATACTCGGCAGCCAACGAATTGAAGGTAGCCTTGCTCACCTTGTCACCCTGGTGGTAGGTGCCGTCAGAGGTTCCTGCTACGATATAGCTGGCAGTGAACTCCATATCGGCACGCAAGGCCTTCTTCCAGGTCTCGAAAGCATCGCTCTTGCTGCCAAACTTGAACTGTACCTCGGCGAGGTCAAACAATAGCTCGGCATAGGTAGCCATGATGTAGGGAGCGTCGTCACGATAGATCCAGTGGCCAGCACCATCATAGACGGTGTTGGAAACCGCATTGCGGCCCCAGAACGAAGGAGCAGTGCCGATGGGACCAGTGGCACCGGTAAAGCCAGAGCCAACGTAGTAGAGGCTACGCAGCACCTCCCTGTTGGTGATAGTAGCCAGGTTATTGCTGTCGGTAGTAGCCAACTTCACGAGGCGACGCGGGTCGAAGTGGCCAGCATCGGGCAGGGTGTCGCTGGTGATTTGCTTGTCAAGCAACTGATAGGGATAGTGCTGACGGTTGAGCTCTAGGGTATCCTCGGTCTGGATATAATTGCCCTGCTCGTCATACTTGCGGATGGTACCCGTGAACAGCTGCACGGCATAGTCGTGCTGGAAATAGCTGTAGGACAAGTTGCCGCGGTAGGTGCCCCAGAAGTTGTTGTAGCCGCTCTCGGCAGCATCGGCACCACCACCCAAAATCTTGAGCGTTGCATTGTCATCATTGCTTGCAAAAGCATTGTTCACGGCCGTCAAGAACTCGTTGTAGTATTTCTCCTTGAAGTCACGCTTGTTGGTCAGTGAGGCAAGGTTGCGGGCAATCACAGCATAGGCGAATTTCACCCACTTGTCCTTGTCACCGCCATACATGAAGTCGTTGTTCTTGATACGGTTGCCATAGGCCGAATTATCCTCCTTCTGCAGGTACTCGATGGCCTGATAAGCCCACTCGCGCACCTGGGGATAGATATCGTACTGGTAGTCATACTCATGAGAGAGCAGACCGGGTACATAGGCCTGCTTCATGGGAGCCTCACCGTTGACCTTGGTCAACAGATCCCAAGAGAAAGCCTTCATTGCCAAGCCAATACCGGCAAGCGTCCAGTTCTCGGCCTCAACACTCTGGTTGATCATGTTCTCCAGGTTCATACCCTGGTTCCAGTAAACCATGCGCCATGCCTCACCGCCGGCATCACTGCCCTTGGTGTAGAAATGGTTAGCAAAGGTGGTGTAGCTCGAGGTACCCATCATCTGGGTGAGCGGCGCGATGGCACGCAGGTCCCAGTAGATACCCTGATAGGCCTGCTGGATACCGGCCAGGTAGAGATAGCCCTCCACATAGTCGGGGGCGTCGGTGTTCCTGTTCACATCCAGATAGTCATCGCAGGATGTCAGCCCCAACGTCACGCAAGCCAACGCACACAGTATAATTGATTTCAATGATTTCATAATTATATCTGTTTTAATTGAGTTCATAAATGATTACTTCACGATGATTTCACAGATGGAAACGCGATTCCAGCTCAATTCGTCAAACATGTTGCTGATACCCTGGCCAGCGGCTTTGATGCGGTTGGGAGCGATACCATACTTCTTGACGAGCATGTCCTTCACGCTGGCGGCACGGCCTTCAGCGAGCTTGAGGTTGTTTTCCTGATTGCCCTCGGGAGAAGCATAACCCTTGATTTCGCAGGTTGCTTCGGGATGGCTCTTCAGGTAAGCGGCAACGCGCTCAACGTTGGGACGCTGATCGGCACCGATGGCGGTCTTGTTCACGGGATAGTGAACAAGCACGTTCATGTACTGCTTGCTGTTGTCAATTACCTTGGTCTCGGGAACGATCTTCTTGGCTGCAGTGAGGTCATTCTGGCACTTGGCCAGCGCGCGATTAGCGGCGTCGAGGTCGTTCTGCATCTGGGCCAGGCGGCCGTTGTAGCTGTTCTCGGCATCAGTGAGCTGAGCGCGCAGAGCGTTAATCTGGTCATTGAGGACGTTAGTATTGGTATAAGCGGCCTTGGGAGCATCATCGTTGCTACCGAAGGTTACACTCAGACCAACAGAATAGCTGCGGGGAGTGGGCAGCGACCAGCAGTCGTAACCCTCACCACCAGTACCACCGGCAGCAGCCGACAGGGTGTTACCTGCAACATCGGTACCTGTGTAGTTGGTAATAGTGAACAAGTCGTTGGCCGAAGCATAGATGCTGGCATTCTGAACCGTACCCTTGGTGACACGGTTCAGCCAGTTGTGTGAGAAGACATAAGCCAAACGCAACTCCTGGCAGCGGATGTAGTTGATCTTGTGCTGGATCCAGTCCTCATCACCGCCGGTGTAGGTATAAGAGCCATACTCACCCAGGTTAACGGCGATGGTGTTCTTGGTGGGATTGGCACTCTCCTGCTTGCCGTCATAGAGCACGCCATCGAATACCACGAATCCCTGCTCACGCATGTCAACCGACAGCCAGTTCAGACCGGTGCCCAACATGTCGCGCATGGTAGCGTTGACAACGTCGGCATGGTAGCGGCCCTGGAACATGGCACTCAGGCGCCAGTTCTTCACGCTCAGAGCGGTAGTGAAACCAAAGCGCAGCTTGGGCTCACGGTTACCCAGGATGCTCCAATCGGCGCTGACGCGAGGCAGACCGGTGGTCGGATCAATCAGGATCTGTCCAGCCGAGTTGCGCTCATAGGCGCGGCCGGTAACGGTGCTGATGGGATGTCCTTTCATCACACCGTTGCGGATGTTACCTGAGTTCCAGGTATATGCGTTGTAGAACTCAACCAGATTCTCGGGCAGGTAAACAACCTCACTGTTGGTGTGAGACACGTTAACACCCACATTCCAGCGAATGTCCGGGGTGCGGATGACGTCCACGTCAGCGTGGCCCTCCCAGCCCCATGTGTTAAACGTACCCACGTTCATGTTGTTCAGCACGAAACCGGTAGCGTAACTCATGCGGAAGCCAGTCACAATCTGGTCGGCGCAATGGGTGCGGAACCAGGTGAAGTCGGCATTCAGGCGGTCGTTCCAGAAGCGGGCCTCAACACCAGCCTCATAGGAGGTGGTCATCTCGGGCTTGAGGCTGCGGTTGGGACCAGTGTAGCCATACTTGTAACCGCCACCGCTCAGGCCTGTGGGCTCAAGCTCGGGATCGATTGAGAGCACAGGAGCATCCTTACCCACCTGGGCAATAGCGCCACGCAGTTTCAAGTAGTTTATAAAGCCTACATGCTTCATGAAGCCCATCTCGCTGAGCACGATTGAGAGCTCGCCTGCGGGATAGAAGTAGCTGTTATTGTCCTTAGGAAGGGTCGAAGACCAGTCGTTACGGAAGCGGCCGGTCAAGAAGATCATGTTGTTATAACCCAGCTCTAACTGACCTGAGATAGCCTGCACGCGGCGCTTGGTGGAGCGCTTCTTGCTGGTCACGGTGCTCTCGGTACAGTTGTTGATGCTATAGAAGTCAATCACCTTGAAGTTGGAGCCATAGGACGACAGGCTGGTCACACCGTTCTCCAGCTGGTGGTAACCGGCTTGGATACCCAGCGAGAACTTGTTGTCCATCCAGCTGTTGTTATAGCCGGCCAGCACGTTGATCGTGGGGTCGTTGGTGTTATACTTGGTGATGTTATAGGTACCACTGTTGTTGCTGTCATCGACACTCTGGTTGGTGGCCACATAGTAGGGGTGGGTACCAGTCTCATAGGTCGAAGTGCTCACGTCCCAACCCATCTGCAAGCGCAGGTAGGTGTGACGAATTGGGGTAAAGTTCAGCGAGAAGGCGCTGATGATGCGGTCAGTTTCATCATGCATCAGGTTCTTCTTCAGTGCGAACAACGGGTTCAGCAGATCGGTGTCGGTGTAGAACGCGGGATACTTCATGTGGGCACCGTCATCGGCCAGATAGATGCTCATGTCATCTACGCTCGGCCAGCGGTAGCTGTAGCGCACAGGACCATAGAGACCACGCAGGGCCTTGTCGTTCTTGGCGTTCACATACTGCATACTGCCTTCCATCGACAACCACTTGGTCAACTCGGCACGGCCCGACAGCGACAGGTTGGTGCGCTTCAGACCCGTGGTCTTGATGACACCATCCTGGTCAAAGAACGAAGCACTGGCTCGAACCGACATCTTGTCGTTACCAGCCTCCATCGACAGGTTGTGACGATGCATGAAACCAGTCTGCAGCACAGCAGCGGTGTTGTCAAAGAACGGCATTGAACCGTCATACAACGAACCGTAGCGGCTCGTGTAGTAGAAGTTGGCAGCACCATAAGCACCATTGATGTACTTGTCCTGAATCTCAGGCCAACCATAGGCCTTGGACCAGGTGAACTGGTTGCTGTATGTCACGCGAGCGCGACCAGAGCGGCCTTTCTTGGTGGTGATGATGATGGCACCGTTCGAGGCGTCACTACCGTACAGAGCGGCAGCGGCAGCACCCTTCAGCACAGTCATTGACTCGATGTCCTCGGGGTTGAAGTCGTTACCACGCGATGAGTAGTCGGTAGAGCGGGGGGTCAGACCGGCTGAACCACCATCCTCAACGGCAAGACCGCTGGTGGGGTTGAACGAGGTATTGTTCATGGGGATACCGTCGATGACATACAACGGCTGGTTGTTACCGCTCAGTGACGTGGCACTGCGCAACACTACAGTCGTCGAGGCACCAGGTGCACCACCCGAACTAACGACACTCATACCCGACACACGACCTTGCAGGGCCGAGATAAAGTCGGTGCGGCCCGACTCGATGATGTCTTGGGCCTTCACGTTCTGCACCGAGGAACCCACGGTGCGGGCAACACGTTTCATACCGAACTCTGCCGTCACCACCACATCCTGCAGCGTGTTGGCGCCTTCGGTCAACTGTACGTTGGCGGCTTGTGACGCGGGAACCTCCAAGGCGTCATAGCCCACAAAGGAGAAGATGAGTGTCTGTTTCGGGTCGGCCTTAATCGAGTAACGACCATCCATATCGGTGGTCGTTCCCGTGTTAGTGCCTTTAACCCTCACATTAACGCCAATCATCGGCTCTCCGTTGGCGTCTTTCACGACGCCCGAAACTCGGTTGCTCTGGGCAACAGCCGTGAATCCTATGTTGTACTGACTCGGGGCCAGTCCAGCAGGGATACCCATGGCTATCGCCAGTGTGCAGAGCAGTGCTAATTGTTTTTTCATACGCACTTTGCTTTTAATTGATTAGTTAATGAATTGGTTAATATTATTTTACAATACTATAGTTTTTTAAGGGTTACCATGATCGCTATCAGGCGAAGAAATGGATTTCAAAAGGCAAAAGTGCAAAAAAAGTTTAACTCCAACAAGCATTTTATTAAAAAAGTGATGTTTTTGGCGTAATTTTGCTCTAAAATCACCTTATTATAATAGGAAAATTAAAAAACATGCATCAATCAATTATAGATTAACCGCATTTTTTTCACAAAATTAACAATCCCCCCCCCGCGCCATAAAATCAAACAATGCAAAGAAAGGGGTCGCCTCCGGCGACGAGATGTGGGATTGCCAATCCGGTGGTGAAGCTGTCCGCATCGCTTCGCTCTGCTGCCAGCTTTACCACCGGTTACTCAAATGGCCGCCCTTCGGGCGTCTTCCTCACTCCTCACGGGTTACTCAGATGGCCGCCCTCCAGGCGTCTGCATCGCCGCCTATGACTACTCCTCACGGGTTACTCAGATGGCCGCCCTTCGGGCGTCTTACTCACTCCTCACGGGTTGCTCAAATGGCCGCCCTCCGGGCGTCTTCCTCACTCCTCACGGGTTACTCAGATGGCCGCCCTCCGGGCGTCTTCCTCACTCCTCACGGGTTACTCAGATGGCCGCACTTCGGGTGTCTTCCTCACTCCTCACGGGTAACTCTCGCACCCACAGTGTCTACAGCGCCAGTTCCTGATTCCGCGCAGGTTGCTCTGAGGCACGTCATTGGGGTGAGAACGGCGATAAGACGTCATGCGCATGTGATTGTCACCCATAGGGTGACCTTTGAGTAACCCGTGGTATCTGCCTGCGAAACGAGCGTAGCGAGTGTAGCGGCAGGTACCACGGGTGAGAATGCTATCTGATCCGTCGCCGGAGGCGACCCCATCCGTGTCAGTCTTTCAAGAAATATGTTTCATTGATTTCACCACCATTTTCAAGGATAAACTGTCTGTACTCCTCGGCAAATGTGGTCTTGTGGTGATGCTCTTTCTGATTGATGATATACTGCTTTACCACTGGGATCTGCTCCTTTGAGTAGGTGAAAGCGGCATATCCTTCACCCCAACCTGAGAACAAAGGAAACAATGGATTTTGCTTCAACCAGGTGCTGGTAGCATATTTCAGCCCTCTTACGAACTCTGAAACCGCTATATCAGGGGGTATAGATACAAGCATGTGAATATGATCAGGCATACCGCCGATGCGATACAGTTTCGCCTTATGCTTCATGATGTAGCCGTGAAAATAGGCATACAGTTCCCGCTCATGCTGCTCGTCAATGGCTGGGAGGCTGCGATGAGTGCGAAAGACGATATGGTAGACAAGATTGGTATAACTCATGATGGTACAAAGGTACACAAAATGCCGCAACTACACAAGACTTGCCGGGCAGTGGGGTCGCCTCCGGCGACATTTATTTTGTATCGCTACACCCGTGGTGCCTGCACCTACACTCGCTACGCTCGTTACGGTGGCAGGTACCACGGGTTACTCAGAGGGCCGCCCTTCGGGCGTCTTCACATCTCACTCACAATACCTCACATCACACTTCTAACTTCTCACTAAAAAAACGCCGCCGGGGCGTGAAGCCTCGGCGGTCGTTTTTATTGATGGATGGAGTGGGGGATTACTCCTGGTCGCTGTCCCACCATACGGGGATGGTCCAAGCGTCATCCTGGAGGTTCCACATCACTTCCTTGCCCTCACCGTCGGTCATGCGGGCACCGGGAACCTGGCTGCCAATGGCCTGCAGGTTCTTGCTGTTGTAGTTGTACTCGTGCGAGCACTGACGCCAGCGGCGATACTGCTTACCCTCGGGGATTGCCAGCATAGCGGCAGCCACCTTGTAGTGGTAAGCGGGAACTGACCAACCGAAGAAGATGTTGGGATCGAAGTCATAGCGGCGCATATCGTTCCAGATCTCATAGGAGAACATGAGGGCGATACGCTTCTGAGTGAGGATGTGGCCAATGGTCAACTCAGCCTGAGTGCCGATACCATTGTTCACGAAGTTGTCGATAGCCTCATCGGTCATCGGGGTGAACGACGGGCAGTCGGCGAGGCTTGCATCCTCGGCAATCCATGCCCTCAGCTTCTCGTTCATCAGCTCGCAGCTGGCCCTGACACCCTTCTTGTAGGCATCGTATGCACCAGCCTTGTCACCCTTCTTCAAGAGGGTCTCGGCCTTGATGAAGCAGCACTCGGCATAGGTGCCAATGTAGGTGGGCGAGCTTACGCGGGTATAGAACGTACCCGACTCAGCCGACTGGAACTGACCACTACCGGCGCGGCAGTACAGGATGCTGGGATTAGCAAAGTAACCCTTGCAGTCACTGGTGCATTCGATATAGACGGTATCACCCTTGCGAGCATCATTCTTTGTGTCAATGTACCAGCTGTTGGTAGTAGTATTGAACATGGCGCGAAGGGGACCACCTTGGCTGTTGATATCGCTGGCCATGTCAACGCCGAGCGAACGGCGCCAGTTGCCCACCCACTTCACGTCGGTACGGCTGTTGGCATCCTTGCTGGGGCTGTAAGCCCAGGGGATGATGTGGTCGGCACGGGGGTCTTCAACACCCTTGCCAGCAAAGTTGGTCAGGTTGTCATAGAGCATCTTGGTCACCATGTAACCGGCATTCATACCGCAAACCGAGAACAGGGGTGAGTAGTCAACAGGCTCATCCCAACCCAGTACGTCGTGCGTGGGACCGTTGTCGTCGGTATGGTTAACGATGGTGTTGTCGGCATTGCTCTGCATAGCCTTGTCAAGGCAGCGCAGGATCTCGTCGGCATCATACTTACCATCCTTGTAGCTACCAGCACCTTTCTTATTCAACTTGTTGATCCAGCGGGCCTTCAACATGTAGGCGAGCTTGATCCACTTGTTCAGGTCACCATGGTTCCACCAGTCGCCAGCTGCCAGCGTGGGCAGGCTGGGATCCTGGCTCTGACCCTTCTCGAGGCACTCGATGGCCTTGTCGATGGTCTCCAAGCAACCCAGATAGATGGTCTTACCCGTGTCATACTCGGGAGTAGCGGGCTCAGCAGCAGCCTGGGTGTAAGGCATCTCACCATAAAGGTCGGTCATGGCCATGAAGCCATAGGCCTTAATCAGATAGCCAGCACCGGCAAATTGCCAGTTTTCGGCAGCCTCGGCCTTAGCGATCATATCAGGCACATTGGCATAGGCGCCGACGAACCACCACTGATAGGTCGTGGTTACCTGACCAATAACAGGATACCAATAGGAAACGTGCCAGTAGTTACCGCCACCGTTGTAGCGGGTCCAGTCACCCATGGCCATCGTGGTTCGCCATGCACCGAACTGGAGACCGCTGTTGGTATAGAACTCAATGTGTGCGAGACGCTGGTCGTAGGTCGTGGACTCGGCCGAAGGAGTATTCGGGTCAACGTTCACGTCAAGCCAGTCGTTGCAAGAGGTCAGCGACAGCATCGCAGCACCCAGACCGCACAGTATAATTGATTTGAAAAGTTTCATAATTATATCTGTTTTTTAATAGTCAGTTAATGATTACTTCACGATGATTTCGCAAATCGAAACACGGTTCCAGCTCAATTCGTCAAACATGTTGCTGATACCCTGGCCAGCGGCTTTGATGCGGTTGGGAGCGATACCATACTTCTTGACGAGCATGTCCTTCACGCTGGCGGCACGGCCTTCAGCGAGCTTGAGGTTGTTGGCCTGATTGCCCTCGGGAGAAGCATAACCCTTGATTTCGCAGGTTGCCTCGGGATGGCTCTTCAGGTAAGCGGCAACACGCTCAACGTTGGGACGCTGATCGGCACCGATGGCGGTCTTGTTCACAGGATAGTGAACGAGCACGTTCATGTACTGCTTGCTGTTGTCAACAACGGCTGCAGGCTTGTTCTTGGCAGCGTTCAGGTCGTTGCGGCAGTTAGCCAGAGCACGGTTAGCGGCAGCAAGGTCGTTCTCGAGCTGAGCAATGCGGCCATTGCTAGCGTTCTGAGCGTTGGCCAGCTGGTTGCGCAGGTCGTTGATCTGACCGTTGAGGTTCTCGAGCTCAACGTTGTTCACGCGGGCGGGAGCGGCATCGTCGGTGCCGAAGGTCAGGTTTACGCCGATAGCATAGGAACGGGTAGCGGGAACGCCGCAGTAGTCGAAGCCTACCGATGACGAACCACCGATACCAGCACCAGCGGCGGCCACCTCAGGATCACCGTCATAGTTGGTGAACAGCAGCAGGTTGTTGGCCGATGCCGTGATGGCAGCACGCTTGATGTACTTGGTGCGGGCCAGGAAGAAGCGGGGAACATCATAGGTCAGCGAGATCGTGCGCAGGCGCAGGCTCTTGACGTTGGTGATCCAGTTGCGGGTCTCGTAGTTGTAAGCGCCCGTGTAGTAGTTCTTGATGATGTTGTAACCACTGGTCTCGTTGCCGTTGAACATGTAGTTCTGATCGGCCTTCCAGGTGTTGCTGACAGGCTCATAGATAGGATCGCCGTTGGCATCCTTTTGACCCGTGTCAAACACACCCTCGATGGTAAGAGCCTCGTTGCGCCAGTCGGCGCTGAGCTCGCTCACGCCGCTCATCGACATGGCATACTTGGTACCGTTGAAGACGTCGCCGCCATAACGGAACTCCCACAACATGTTGAACGTCCAGTTCTTGAAGAAGGTGAAGGTGTTGTTCCAACCACCCTGCCACTTGGCCTCACGGTCGCCGACCTCATAGGCCTTGCCGTCGGTGGTGGGGAAGCCATTCTTGTCAAGGATGAGTTCACCCTTGCTGGTGCGGTTCCACTTGGTACCGTCGATACCCATGAAGTTACCATGGTTGTAGCTTGCAGCCTTAGCACCACCATACTGCACGTCGGTCAGGTACATAACGTCGATACCGTTCACCAGGTCACCCACGGTGCCACGGTTACCGAAGATGTTGATACCGGTTTCCCAAATGAAGTTCTCATGCTGGATGGGAGTGCCACTCAAGCTGAACTCAAGACCCTTGTTATAGATGTTACCAGAGTTCAATGAGCAGAAGATGTAACCGGTGGACTGAGGTCCGCGCGGCGACAAGATCATGTCATAAGAATTGTTGGTGTAGTAAGCTGCATCAAATTTCAAGCGGTTCTGGAGGAAGCGCAGCTCAAGACCAACCTCGGTCGAACGGGTGCGCTCGGGCTTCATATAGGTGTTACCACGGGTCCAGCTATTGCCGATACCGATGATACCATCAAGATAAGTACCTACAGGCCACGAATAAGTGTTGGTCTCGTAGGGGGAGGTGTCCTTACCTACCTCGGCCCAGCTGGCACGGATCTTACCAAAGGAGAACCAGTCAGGCAGGCTCTCACGGAAGAGCTCGGTGAAGGCGATAGCGCCGCTCACGCTGGGATAGAAGTAGCTGCGGTTATCCTTGGGCAGAGTCGAAGACCAGTCGTTACGTCCGGTAACGGTCAGGAAGATAGCGTTGCGCCAGTCAACACGGAACTCACCGAAAGCCGAAACCATACGCTTCTGGCTCATACGATGCTTAAAGCTCTGTGAAGCCTTCTCGGCGTACTCAGCACTATAGAATTCCGAGGGGAAGTTATAGGCCATCTCATAGTCGCTACGGGTCTTGGTGTACTCGGTAGCACCACCCAACATCAAGTTGAAATTGAAGTCACCGAACTGCTTGTTCCAGTTCGACATCAGGTTGTTGCTCAAGTAACGATACTTGTACATGTTGTTACTCCACATACCGTTCTGCCAAACCTTCTTGATGGCACCATTCGGGGCTATGCGGTTGTCGCTCTGAGTCGTGTAGCTGTCCACACCCATGCGGTAGCTCAGCCACCACCAGTCAAACAGATCCCACTTCACGTTGAAGTTGCCGGTGAAACGCTCGGTGTCATCGGTCATCTTGTTCTTGTTGACAATCCAGTAGGGGTTGTCACGCTCGTCCCAAGGATCAAGCAGATCACCGAACATGCGATAGCGTGTGCCGTCCTCGTTGAGGTAGTGGCGCATGTCATCGCTGGGAGCCCAGTTGTAGGCAGCATAGAGGGCACCAGTACCACTGGAACCGTACAGAGCGGCACCAGTCAGGGTCTTCACCGTGCGGGCATCGCTGTAGGCAGCGTTGGCGCCGAAGGTGAAGCGGCCCACCTTCTGCTCACCATTGAAGCGGAAGGTCGTCTTGGTGTAACCCGTGGTGGGAACGATACCGTCCTGATCGTAGAATGAACCGCTCAGGAAGAAGTTGTTGTTCTTGGTACCACCGCTAACGCTCAAGTTGGTGTCCCAGATGATACCTGTCTCGAAGAAGTTCTTCAGGTTGTCATAGAAGGGAACATTCTGCTTGGGACCCCATGAGTTGTAGCTGTCGTCCTTGATGTCGAGACCGGTCCACTGGCCAGCGTCGTTGTACATGTCGGTCATGTAACCGCGAACGTACTGCTTCTGGGTCTTGGGCAGGTCCTTCACCATCGAGGCAATCATCTTACCCGAGAAGCTGACCTCGGTGTGGCCTTCCTTACCTTTCTTGGTAGTGATGATGACAACACCGTTGGCAGCACGGCTACCGTAAAGTGCCGATGCGGCCGGACCCTTCAGGATCGACATGCTCTCGATGTCCTCGGGGTTGATATCCATCACACGGTTGGATGAAGTGGTGGCACTGTTCATCATACCGTCGAATGCGGAGTTACCAACAACACCTGCCGAGTTGTCGTAGATGACACCATCCACAACGAACAGCGGCTGAGAGTCATGGGTCTCGGAAACCGTAGTACCACCACGCAGGATGATCTGGGCGCCCGAACCGGCGGCACCAGACGACTGTGTGATGTTCACACCAGCAATCTTACCCGACAGGGAGTTGATGGCGTTGGCGCTCTTGTTGCGCATCAGTTCCTCGGCCTTCAAGTCATCGACTGCATAACCCAGCGATTTCTTGTCCTTGCGGATACCGAGTGCGGTTACAACCACCTCGTCGAGTACCTGGTCATTGGCAGCCATGTCGATGTCCATGCTGCCGCTGCCCACGGTAACCTCCATGGGCTTGCTGCCCACGTAGGAAATGACGAGCACGTCACCTCGGTTGGCGTTGATTGAATACTTGCCGTCGACATCGGTAGAGGTACCGCGGTTGGTACCCTTGACCTTGACGGTCGCACCGATGAGGGGCTCACCTTGGGCGTCACGTATGACGCCAGAGACTTTGTTGGCCTGGGCTTGGGCTGTGAAACCCGTACTGGGGAGCGATGTCATCCCAGCCGGTGCTCCGCAGGCGATTGCCAGGGCGGCCAACAGTGCTAATTGTTTTTTCATACGCACTTGCTTTTAAAATTGATAAAAAATTGATATTTACTGACTTTAATAATTCTCTATCACAATCGTCCATTTGTCAGAAGCCAACTAACGGCTAGTAGCTGATTGCTAATAGCTGTTGCGGGCTTAAAAGTAGGCAAATTTGCAAACAAAAATTCACATGACCAAACAATTACCCAAAAAAATACTTCAACAACTACCGAATATGATAGTTTTTTGGTCGAATTTTATGTATCTTGTACAGTTTTTTGATGTTTTTAACGTTTGTGATTGTAAAATCAGCCCTCATTTTTTGGCCATTTCAAAAAAAATACTGAATTTTGCACTTTGTTAAAAAAGATAAACCCAAATCAGCTGCACTGGAAGTGCGGCAGCGGCAAAAGAATTTTTTAGAATTATCAACTTAATATTAACAAATTAAAACGTGCTTATGAAAAGACATTTAGCTCTTTTGGGCGCATTGTTGATGTTGTGTGGTCCTGTCTACCAGGCCCAAGCAGCACCTGCGCCCCAGGTGTCGGCTAATTCCGCCACCAGCATTGTGACAGGCCGCGTTGTCGATGAACAGGGTGAACCTGTCATCGGCGCCAGCATTGTCGAGGTTGGAACGACCCGTGGCACATCGACCGATGTGGACGGTAACTTCTCGTTCAAAGCTAGCCCTAACGCTAAGCTTCAGGTTTCATTCATCGGTTACAAGACCCAGGAGCTGCGTGCCAGCAACGGCATGCGTGTGGTCCTCGCCGAGGATAACGCGAAACTCGATGAAATCGTTGTCGTTGGTTACGGTACACAGCGCAAGGCCAACCTGACCGGTGCTGTAAGCACCGTTGATGTTGACAAGGTGCTCGGTTCCAAGTCCGAGACCGACGTGGCCAAGAACCTGCAGGGTACCGTTCCCGGCCTGACCATTTTGAACGCCAACGGTGACATCAGCGCTGATGCTTCGGTAGTGATCCGTGGTATCGGTACGCTGTCCGGCGACGGCACTCAAGGCCCGCTGGTTATCATTGATGGTGTGCCCGGTAGCTTGAACGACCTGAATACCGCCGATATCGAGAACATCAGTGTCCTGAAGGACGCTGCCTCGAGCTCGATCTACGGTACGCAAGCAGCCTTTGGTGTGATCATGGTCACCACCAAGACCGCTCGCGTCAAGGACAACGTAAGGGTAAGCTACAACAACAACTTCGCTTGGAGCCAGGCCACCACCCTGCCCGACTATCCCAACGTGCCTACTCAGGTTAGCGCACTGAACGACGTGAACCACCGCATGGGCGTTGCATCGGAGCTCTTCGGTATGTACATGGACAGTGAGGCCTTCCAGAACGGTATCAACAACTGGATCAAGAAGCATGGCGACATCAAGGACAAGTATCGTCAGATGGTTTATGGTGACGACTATGATGAGAACGGTTACTATGCCAACTGGGATGTGCCCGGCATCATGTTCAACAACCACGCTCCTTCACAGAGCCACACTCTGAGTGTAACCGGTAACTCGGGCCGCATCAACTTCTACACCAGTGTTGGTTACAACCAGAAGCAGTCGTTGATGAACTTTAACCCCGACAAACTGCGCCGTTACAACGTTACCGCTAATCTGTCGGTACGTGCTACCGACTGGTTGGAGCTCGGTACCCGCATCAGCTACACCGACCGCACCTATGAGACTCCATACAAGCGTGGTGCCGGTACCTATCAGTACCTGTGGCGCTGGGGTTCGTTCTTTGGTCCCTACGGCTACTTTGTGAACCCCGAGGACGGTGAAAAGTATGATGCCCGCACGATGATTGGTGGCCGCAACACCGGTGGTGATTGCTACTACAAGAGGCACAATACGCGTTTGGGCGCATTCGGCAAGATTGACTTCGGCTATGGTCTGAGCTTCAATGCTGACTACACCTTCATCAAGACGGAAGGTCGTTACAAGGGCATCGGTCTCCCCTCAGTCGTTTACAACACTTGGGGTTTGAATCCTCAGGGTCCTGTGGACATCACGGGTTCGACCTTTATCGAGACCGATCGTAGCTTCACAAACGGCCACGTGGCTAACGGCTACTTCGACTTCTTCAAGTCGATCAACGACACCCACAACTTCAACTTCAAGGTGGGTGCCAATATGGAAAAGTATGATTACGAGTACCTCTACTTTGAGCAGCATGGTCTCCAAGACCTGAATCTGCCCGAACTGGCTCTGACCAACCAGTTCTATAGCTACAGCCACAAGCACGACCACTGGGGGTCGGCAGGCTTCTTCGGCCGCATCAACTATGACTACAAGGGCATCTTGCTGCTCGAGTTGAATGGCCGCTACGATGGTTCGAGCAAGTTCCCCAAGAAGGATCAGTGGGCATTCTTCCCCTCGGCATCACTCGGTTTGCGCATCAGTGAAATGGGCTTCTGGAAACCCATCAAGAGCACCATCAGCAATGCCAAGGTCCGTGCTTCTTATGGTGAAATCGGTAACGACAGGGTTGGTAACTACATGTTCCTCGAGACCATGGGCAAGCAGACCAACGCTGTGAACTGGATTGGTACTGGCAACTCCAAGTATGACTACTTCTCAGCTCCCAAGATGGTTTCTGAGTCCCTGACCTGGGAGACGATTCAAACCCTCAACTTGGGTCTTGACCTGGCCTTCTTCAACGGCCACCTGAATGTGACTGCCGACTGGTTCCAGCGCACCAACAAGGACATGCTCGCTCCCGGTAAGGCTCTGCCTTCGGTTATCGGTGCAAGTGCCGCAATGGAGAACGCCGGTTCGATGCGCACCCGTGGTTGGGAAGTCCAGGTTGACTATCACAACCGCCTCGGCGCTGTCGATTTCTATGTTACTGCTATCGTGAGTGACTACAAGACCAAGATCACCAAGTGGGACAGCAACAACATGATCAACACCAACTACAGTGGCAAGGAGTATGGCGAGATCTGGGGCTTCGAGACCGACCGCTACTTTAATTTCAACGACTTCAATGCTGACGGCACTTATGCCAACGGTATTGCTGACCAGACCAAGCTGCAGTCTAACGGCTTCGTTTACGGCCCTGGTGACATCAAGTTCAAGGACCTGAACGGTGATGGTGTGATTGACTGGGGCAAGGGTACTCCCGAGGATCACGGTGACCTGAAGCGCATCGGTAACTTCACCCCGCGCTACCAGTACTCGCTGCGTCTAGGCGCTGCCTGGAAGGGCTTTGACATCGACTTCTACCTGCAGGGTGTGGGCAAGCGCGACATGTGGACCCAGTCTGCATTCGTCATGCCGTTCATGCGTGGTGCCGATGCTATCTATGACAACCAGACCAACTACATCACCGAGGCCGACTATGCCGCTGGCAAGATCGACCAGAACGCCGACTTCCCCCGCATGTGGGGTGGTGGTGCTGGCCGTGGTACCGCTTCAAGCGACATCCTCGATCTGGGTAAGTTCAACTTCTATCCCCAGAGCAAGTATCTGGTGAACATGTCCTACCTGCGCATGAAGAACATCACCCTGGGTTACACGCTGCCTCAGCACCTGACCCGCAAGGCGTTGATCGAGAAACTGCGCATCTATGCTTCGACCGACAACCTGTTCGACATCATCAACCACAGCAACGGTACCGGTCTCGATCCCGAGATCAACACCGGTGTGGGTTCCTATGGTAACGCCGTTTGGGGCCGTACCGATCCCATCATGCGCACCTACTCGGTGGGTCTGCAGTTGACCTTCGGTAGCAACAATCGCACTGCCGCTGCAGCCGCTCCCGTTGACAACAGCGCCCTGAATGCCCAGATCAATGACCTGCGCGCTCAGCTCGCCGATGCCGAGAACAGCTACAATGCACGCATCGCTGACCTGCAGAACCAGCTCAATGCTGCCAACAACCGTGCTAACCAGCTCCAGAAGGATCTCAACGACTGCCAGAAGAGCAAGACCGGTATGATCGACAAGTCTCTGCAGTACATGTCCATCCTCGTTCACTTCCCCGTGAACAAGACCGCCGTCAGCACTGACCAGCAGCCCAACGTTGAGCGCGTTGCCGCTTACATGAAGAGCCACCCCGAGGCAAAATGCACCATCAATGGTTATGCCTCTAAGGATGGTCCTGCTGACCACAACATCAAGCTCGCTGAGGGCCGTGCCGCCAGCGTGAAGGATATGCTCGTCAAGAAGTATGGTATCGATGCCAAGCGCATCAACGCCCATGGTCAGGGCATCAGCGACATGTTTGATGAGCTGAGCTGGAACCGTGTATCTATCTGCGAGATCACCGTGAAGTAATTATTAACTGACTATTAAAAAACAGATATAATTATGAAACTTTTCAAATCAATTATACTGGTTGGTCTGGGTGTTTTCATGCTCTCGTTGGCTTCGTGCGATGATATCCTCGACACCGAACCCTATGATCAGTTCACCAAGGACAACTATTTTACCAGTGAGACCAACGTCCAGCTGTTCGCCAACTACTTCTACAACACCTTCACGGGTTATGGCAGCGGCAGTGGTGACTACTATTTCAACACCTTGAACGACGACCAGGCCTCGACCGGTATCACCAAGTGGACCTACATGAATGTTCCCGGTAGCGCTGCTGCTTGGAATACGCCCTATGTGGAAATTCGCCGCGCCAACACGCTTATTGCCGCTATTCCTAATGTCGCTTCAATGAGCGATGCCAAGAAGGCCAACTGGCTGGGTATCGGTCGCCTGTACCGCGCATGGCAGCACTACAAGCTCGTCCGTGCCTATGGTGACTGCTACTGGGTGGACAAGGAGCTGGATCCCAGTGACGAAGATATCCTGTACGGTCCCCGTCAGCCCCGCAACGACGTGATGGACAAGGTGCTTGAGGACCTGAACTTCGCTTGCGCCAACATCACCGACAACCCTACCTCGCGCACCGCTTTCAACAAGTGGGTTGCTCTTGCCATGAAGGCCGAGGTTTGCCTCTATGAGGGCGACTACAGCAAGTATGTGACCAATAACACCGAGCGTGCCAACCGTTACCTGAACGAGGCCAAGAACGCCTGCGAGCAGATTATGAGCTCAGGCAACTTTAGCCTGAACGGCAACTTCCAGGCTAACTTCAACTCGCTTGACCTGGCCGGTAATAATGAGATGATCATGTACAAGAAGTACATCCAGAGCACCTTTGCTCACGGTACCATTGACTACACTTGCGGTTCTACCCAGGTGAACGGTATGACCAAGGATGCCTTTGACAGCTACCTGTTCAAGGATGGTAAGCCCCTGGCTACCACCGCCCTGAACAAGAGCGACCACGGTACCGTGGTTGTCCTCGATGACAACTCTGGCCTGGGCGAGGCTCACTACATCGACATCTCCAATGTGCTGGCCAACCGCGACCCGCGCTTGAGCGCCCAGGTTGACCACATCCTGCAATTCCCGGGCTGTGGTTACGCCCGCTTTGGCGGTGCCCAGTCCACTGCTTCGACTGGTTATGGTGTATTCCTGTTCGATACCAACCTGATCGACAACACCAACCGTCAGAGCACCTATGGTAACTGGACCGATGCTCCCATCTTCTGGTATGCCGAGATCCTGTTGAACTATGCCGAGGCTTGCGCTGAGCTGGGCACCATCACCGACGATGACCTGAACAAGTCCATCAACCTGCTGCGTGACCGCGTGGGCATGCCTCACCTGACCACCAGTGTTGAGGCCGATCCGGCCAACAACATGGGCGTGAGCAACATCATCTGGGAGGTTCGCCGTGAGCGCCGCGTCGAGATGATGTACTGCATGAACGACCGTTACTACTCGCTGCTGCGCTGGAACCAGCTCTCGCTGCTCGACACCGACAAGAACCCCAACCTGTGCCGTGGTGCATACGTGGGCGGATTTGATGCCCAGGGTGTTGTCACCAGCGACATCACGATTGATGCCGACGGTTACATCAACTGCCGCAACAACGGTGCTCCCCGCCAGTGGGATCCCAAGTACAACTTGTTCCCCATTCCCGATGATCAGCGCAACCTGAATCCCGAAATTGGCCAGAACCCCGGTTGGTAAGTTTTATGTTAGAGGTTAGAGGTTAAAGACTATAGCTATCTGCCTCAAGATAACCGCAATAAAACGGCTGCCGCCGCGTCACTCACGACACGGCGGCAGTCTTTTTTTATCTATAAGTTCTAGTTAATCTAGATTTTCTAGACCATCTAAAAAAATCACTGGTAGTCCCTGATTCTCACATCGATGCCACTGCCCTCGAGGAGCTTGACCACTTGCTGGATGTCGGTCTGGCCGTAGTGGTAGGGGAACAACACGGCTGGCTTAATCATCGTTGCGGCATGGGCACACTGTTCGGGTGTCATCGTGAAGGGCAGGTTGCAGGGAAGGAAGGCCACGTCGATGTCCGTGATGTTGGCCATCTCGGGGATGTCCTCGGTATCACCTGCGATATAGATGCGCATACCCTCAATCGTCAGCACAAAGCCGTTGTCACGTCCTTGGGGATGGAACTGCAGTTTGTCGGGTGAGTTGTTATAAGCCGGAACGGCATCCACTGTCCATCCCTCGTCCAGGGAGCGGCTGTCGCCATTGGCCATCACGTCACCCTTTCCGCCCAGCAACTCATGGCATCGAGCGTTGGTAATGAGCACTGTTTCCTGCTTGCTCAACTGGTTGATAGCCACCGAGTCAAGGTGGTCAAAGTGCTCGTGCGTCACCAGGATGTAGTCGGCCTTGGGTAGGGTAGAGTAGTCGGTCTCGGGTTTCACCGCCGTGGTCACTGGGTCCACATAGATCCACTTGTCACCCACCTGCATGCGCAAGCTTCCGTGCTTGATGCAGTACATTTTCACTGTCGTGCCGTTCACAGTTTTGAACACGTCACAACCGGGCTCCATGCCCTCTTCACTCTGCGCCGTGCAAGCACACATGGCGCTAATCATCATCATTGACATAATTAAACGATTTACTTTCATTGTTCAGTGAATTATATTATTTCTTGCCCTTCAAAGGTAAAACATATCATTCAAATCACTTACTAAAAAATTAAAAATGTGACATTTTTATCACCTTTTGGCCCGCAAACCGACTGGTTTTCATAATTTTTTTATACCTTTGCACCTTATAAACTCAAATAATACTGGGTGCTCATGAAGAAGTATGAAGACCTCAAGGTGTTCTGCAAGAACACTAACGAGTATATCAGTATAGACGGTGGCGAGACGCTCATCGACCTGTACGACACCATTAAGGGCCGTCTTGGTCTCAAGGGCGATGCCGTGTGCGTACTGGTCAACAACAAGGTCGAAGACCTGCATTATCCCGTTTTTTCGCCCAAGCACGTTGAGTTTATCGATATCACCGCCAATGCCGGTTATCGAGTCTTTACCCGCTCGTTGTGCATGGTGCTCTACAAGGCGCTCAATGACCTGTACCCAGGCAAACGCCTGTGCATCCAGCACAGCATCAGCAACGGTCATTATTGCCAAATCAAGCATGAAGAGGAATTTCTCACCCCCGAGGTCATTGCACTGCTCAAGCAGCGCATGGGCGAGATTATTGATGCTGACATCAAGTTTGTGCGCCATGAGCGCTTGACGACCGATGTCATTGAAATGTTCCGCAAGCAGGGCCTCAAGGACAAGGTGCGCCTGCTCGAGAGCATCAATCAGCTCTACACCATCTATTACAAGCTTGACGACATCATCGACAGCTTCTTTGGCCCGTTGGTTCCCTCAACAGGCATGCTCAAGGTGTTTGACCTGGTGCCCTACGAGAAGGGTATGCTGTTGCTGGGGCCTGACCGCAAGGACCTCAACCAAGTCACTCACTGGGAACCCCAGCCCAAGCTGTTCAATGCCTTCACCGACTACATCAACTTCAACAAAATCATCCGTCTGGGTGATGTGGGCGAGCTCAACAGGGCCATCAAGGCCGGATATGCGCCGCTGCTCATCAATGTCGTGGAGGCACTCCACAATAAGCACTTCATCCAGATAGCCGATGAAATCACCCGCCGCTACAACCAGGGGGGCGCACGTGTCGTGCTCATCGCCGGACCATCGTCGAGCGGCAAGACAACATCCTCCAAGCGACTCGCTATTCAGTTGATCACCAACTGCATCGTACCCAAAGTCATCGAACTGGACAACTACTTTGTAAACCGCGACCGCACGCCTCGCGATGAGAAAGGCGATTATGACTACGAATCACTCTACTCGCTTGACCTGGAGCAGTTTAACAAAGATGTAACCGATCTGCTTGCAGGTAAGGAAGTGGCCATGCCCACCTATAATTTCAAGAAGGGCGAGCGCGAATACCTGGGCAATACACTCAAACTTGAGAAGGGTGACATCCTGCTCATGGAAGGCATCCATGGCCTCAATCCCGAACTCACACGCAACATTCCCGAGCATCAAAAGTTCCGTCTGTTTGTGTCGGCGTTGACCACGCTCAACATCGACGACCACAACTGGATAGGTACCTATGATAACCGCCTGTTGCGACGCATCGTGCGTGACCACAAGTACCGCGGCTGTGCCGCTGTGGAGACCATCAAGCGCTGGGCCAGTGTGCGCCGCGGCGAGGACAAGTGGATCATGCCTTTCCACGAGAATGCCGATGCCATGTTCAACTCCTCGCTGCTGTTTGAACTGTCGGCGATGAAAAATCATGCGCTGCCCATCCTGCAACAGGTGCCCAGCAACACGCCCGAGTATGCCGAGGCTTCGAGACTGATAAAATTCTTGAATTACTTCGAGCCTCTGGACGAGAAAGACATTCCCAGCACGAGCTTGCTGCGTGAATTCCTGGGCGGCAGCAGCTTCCACTACTAGCGAAATCTTGTGGGCCTTATTGCGGTGCAATAGGGCCCACAATCATTTAATAATCAAACAATAGAATTAACAACAAACCCAAATAAACGACAAAACAGATGATTGAGATGACACCAAATGCCGAACAACAGCATGTGCAGGATATCCAACATATCTCGCTGGAGGAATTCTGTGGAAATGTCCGTCGCAAGGAATCCCAGGGCGAGGACGGTATCGCCCTTTTCAACGACGTCATTTCGCAGGGACTTGCACCCGACCTCATCGCCGAGGACGAGGTGCAGCACAGCCGTCGCCTTGAGCGTATCACCACCGAGATCACACGCCGTTTCAGGCAGGAGGATATGCGCGTCGTGCTCGTCGCCGGTCCATCCTGTTCGGGCAAGACAACAACGTCGCGATTCCTGAATCACATGCTGCGAGACAACGGCATCCAGCCGTGTGTCGTCTCACTGGACAACTATTTTCTCAATCTGGACCAGAGGCCGCTCGACCCTAACGGCAATATTGACTATGAGTCATTCTACGGGTTGGACGTGAAACAGCTGGGGCGTGATGTGTCGAGCCTGCTGGCGGGCGATCAGGTTTCAATGCCTACCTATGATTATGTCAAGGGCGAGCGCACCTATCGCGGCAACACGCTCAAACTCGAGAGCAACAGTCTCTTGTTCCTCGAGGGTCTGCATGCCTTGAATCCCTTGCTGGTTCCTGACATCCCCGAAGAGAGGAAATTCAGACTGTTTGTCACCGCCCAGGCGACCATCTACTATGGCGAGAAAAATGGGCTTGAAGAGCATGACAACCGACTGCTGCGCCGCATCTATCGCGACTATAACAGCCGTGGAGCCAGCGCATTACAGACATTGCAATGGTGGCCTGGCGTGCTGCGTGGCGAGAACCTGTGGATTCTGCCGTTTGCCAGCCATGCCGACGCCTGGTTCAACACGTCGATGGTGTTTGAATTCTCGGCCATCAAGCCGCGTGTGATGCAATTGCTGAACGAGGTGCCCGAAACCGAAGCCAAGGAATTCAAGATTGCCAAGCGCCTCAACGCCATTCTTGACCGCATTGCGCCACTCACCCACGAGGACCTCGTGGCCATTGCTCCCAAGCGGCGTTTCCTGCTCAGCAATGACGGCAAATAGAACAATCCCTTCACTTTCACATAACTGCAACGATGATAAAAAGATTTTTGATGGCTCTTGTCGTGCTGACGACAGCTATCCAGGCCAGTGCGGTGCTCAAGGAGAGCACTACCCAGCAGACACTGGGCGTGCTGTGCGAGGAACTCAGCAAGACACACAAGGAGCAAAAGGAGCGTGCTCAACGCTTTGAGATGCGCAACAAGCAATTCCAGCGCAGCATCGGGCGCGACCTGGAACAGTGTAACAACATCGAACTGATGCTCTATAGCCAAAAGGAGCAGAACATCTTTGACCTGGCCTATGCCTGCGGCCAGGCGACAGACCTTTACAAGCGCGTTTCCCGCACCCGCTCCTTCAAGCAGTTTGAGCAGTACATGGATGAGCAGATCAACCAGTACGAGAACCTGATACTCGCCCTCAACAATATCCCCGACTACCAGTTCAAGAACAACGAGATGCGCATCACCCGCGACAGCTGCATCTATTTGGCAAAAGTCATCGAGGATGAGATCAGCAAGGCGCGCGAGACCTTAAAGGACAACCATGAGAAACGCCAGTGGGTTGCCAACAAGGCCAAAAAGCTCAACGACTATGCCATGCAGATGTATGAACGCATACGCCAGAGCGTGTTTGTCAACGGCGGCCAGAACTATTTCCAGATTTTGAGCCGCTTTGGCAGCAACCTGGACACCAGCAAGGATGACATTGCTGAGAAATATACCCCGTCACGCAAGACGCGCAGCGAGTGGCGTGGACCGCTCATCGGGTTCCTGTTCATCTTCCTGGCAATTTATGTGCTCGGTGCTTTGCTGTTGAGCTGGCTCATCATCCGTTATGCAGTGCCGGCACGCTTCATCACACCCACATTCCGCAAGAAGCGGTCGTGCATCATCATCTGTGCCGCAGCGGCGGTATTCGGCATCGCCACGCTCATTATCAGCAACCTCACTGCTCAGAATTTCATGACCATGGCGACACGGCTGTTGAGCGAATATGCCTGGCTCATCGCCGTCATCACCTTGTCTATCATCATCCGTCTCAACGGCGACACAGTAAAGAGGGGAATCAAACTCTATGTGCCCGTGCTGCTTGTGGGCTTTGTGGTGTTCTTCTTCCGCATCGTCTTCCTGCCCAGCACCGTTGTCAATCTGCTTTTCCCCGCCATCCTGCTGGTGTTTACCATCTGGCAGCTTGTCGTCAACTGCCGCAACAACCACAACATGCCGCGCAGCGACGTGTTCTACTCTTGGTTATCCTTCATCGTCATGTCGGTGTCATGCGTCATGGCATGGATGGGCTACACGCTCATGAGTGTTCAGGTCCTCATCTGGTGGATCATGCAGCTCACTCTCATCCAAACCATCACCGTCATCTATGACCTGCTGCACAGCTACGAGGACAAGTACATCGCCAAGGATGCTGATATCAGGAAGACATGGTTCTATGACGCTGTCTATAAGATGATTATCCCCATAGCCGCCACGCTGAGCGTTGCACTGTCCATCTACTGGGCGGCACAGGTATTTGACCTCACGCAGTGGTGCGAGCGCATCTTCCGCTACAAGTTTGTGGACCAGCCGGGACTTATTGTGCTCTCGCTGGACAGGATACTGGCTTGTGTGGCATTTTCCTTTGTGTTCAACTATGTCATCTACCTGTTCATCCAGGGCTACCAGTTGTGGAAGCAAAACCGCGCCGAGTCCCAAGCCATTTCGCTGTATGAAAAGGAGAATGACGTTGATGATGATGAACAGATTGACATCGAAACCGTCATTCAAGACGACCCCAATGCCAAGGACCAAGTCAAGGCTGCATCCAAGGCCGTCTCATTGTCGATGAACATCATCAAGTACATCGGCTGGGGCATCTACATCTACATCGTACTAGTGACGCTGCACGTCAACCGCACCGGCATCACATTCATTCTCACAGGTCTCTCGACTGGTATCGGTTTTGCCATGAAGGACACGCTCGAAAACCTGTTCTACGGCTTGTCGCTCATGAACGGACGTGTCAAGATTGGCGACGTCATCGAGTGTGACGGTGTGCGGGGCAAGGTCAAGAATATCAACTACCAGAGCACCATGGTCGAGACCATCGACGGTTCGGTCATCGCCTTCCTCAACAGCCAGTTGTTTACCAAGAACTTCAAGAACATGACACGCAACCACGGCTATGAGATGGCAAAGATTACCGTCGGCGTCGCCTATGGCAGCAAGATCGACAAGGTGCGCGAGATAATTATCGACCGTATCAGTCACCTCAACTGCTACGACACAAAGAAGGGCATCCAGGTACTCTTCCAGAACTTCGGCGAAAGCAGTGTGGACCTGCTCGTCATTGTGTGGGTGCGCGTTAATACTAAAGTAGCCGACATCTCCCTCATCAAGGAGAACATTTACAGCGCTCTCAACGACAACGGCATCGAGATTCCGTTCCCGCAAGCCGACCTCCACATCCGAACCACTCTCCCCAAAGACAACACAACCAATTAAAGGAAAACAACAAATACAATAAGACAACTATAACAACTTGAACAACAATATATTAAAACATCGTTTCAAGTTGTTATAGTTGTCTTTATCTTAGTTCCCTAACCTCTAACCCTTAATCCTTAACCCGCTCGCGCAGCGAGCATAAAGAAACTGCGCCGGCCTTCGCGAAGGGGGGCTTCGCTCCAGCCGGCGCAGTCGGGCTTAAAAATGTTGACTGTGCCTCAAGGCACCGTTGCGGGGGCGGGCGGATCACTCAGCCCTGCCCCGCCAATATAAAGCATAGATCGATTGCTTGTCCTTTCTCTAGGGCTGCACGAGCAGCATGTCAATCAGGGCGCTCACGTCGGCGATGGAAACATTGCTGTCACCGTTCACGTCACAGCTGTAGCTGCTGCCGCCTGCACCGATCTTCACGTCTATCAGCATGTCAATCAGGGCACTCACGTCGGCGATGGTCACATTGCCGTCACCGTTCACGTCGCCGCGTTTCTCGAACAGGGCCGGGTTGTAGCGCATGCCCTTGTAGATGACCTTTCCGTCCTTGATGACATGGCTCAGGCCCCAGTACTCCTGATATTCAGCATCGGGGTCCGGCTTGCGCGTGAACGGCGTGAGCAGGTCGCCCATGTCGCGGCTGTCAAAGCCGATGCCCTCAACGATGTAACATAGAGGTTCATCTCTCTCTCCATAATAAGCATAGCGCTTGCATCTGAGGTCTTCGATCATTATTGGTTCAACTTCCACGAAATTATCAAGTGTCAGGTCTTCACCTTTCTGGTATATATTATAAAACATCACAGGGTTGCTGGCACTCAGCACCGACTCATAATAACCGTCAAAACTGTATAGTTCATTGAACCAGTTCATCATAAGTCGTTCCGGCCAGTTCGACGCCACTGCCAGAAGCGCCTTGTTATTATAGCTGGAGATTCCGCTCCAACCGTCGAAGAGCTTTGCAATCACACTGTCCTGAGTACTGTCTAAAGATTCCCCATCATAGTAATGGCAAAGCGATCTTTCCCGGTCATCCTTTCCCTTGAATTCGTAAGTGTAGAAGCTGCGGATTGTGTCACCACGGTTAATGACAACTCGTTCGTTGACCCATTGTACTCCTTCACGAACCAGCCTCGGTAGTTCGTCGTCCCTGAGGCTGAACCGTTCTGACCTGTAGATGATATTCCCGTCCTCAATAACATGGCTCAATTTCATTCTCAACAGTCCGTTGTCTTTTCTGAATGCCAGAGGATAACCTTGATATAAGCCATCGCATCCGATTCCCTCAATGAAACAAAAGTCCATGTTATAGCTACGGAAAACATAGCGCTTAACATTCCTGCCACCCAACATGATTGTCTGGGGTTTCACCTGGTGAACGATGTAGCTGACTTTGGGTATCATGCCCATGATGAACCCTTCGGGGTCGTTGAAGTCATACAGGATAAACTCCCTGCCCGCTCTGATGTCCTCTTCAATCGCAATGTCTCCGAAACAATCGATGGGGCATTCTTCGTATGTCTTCCCGTCGGGAACAATGGCATAGACCACTTTTCCCTCCTCGCGCATATACACAGGGATGGTGTCATTTTGCGGATCAATCTTTTCACCGCTGTAGTAATGCATCGCCTTATATGTTTGACCGTTGATAATTGCATCGCCATTGAATTCAAGGGTGAAAAAATGCTCATTCTGAACTGGATTTGAATATGGAATCTCAGAAGAGCATACCCACTTGACACCTTCGCGTACAAAGGGGACATACTGATATTCCTGGGACATCGTCTGGGACATGCCCAGCAATGCCAACAACAATAGAATTAAAAACTTTTTCATAATCTCAATTATATTTATTAAATGATTAATAATTAGTGACTTATAATGTTTTGTGCGTTGTATTATTGTGAATTAGTGCAATTCGTATTAATTCTTGTCATTCGTGTTTAAAAAAATGATGTCGAAGTATCCTTCGTAGGTGTTGTCCAGTGGGCTGTCGATGGTGATGACGTACTCGCCCTCGGGAAGCGAGGAGATGTCGATGGTGCCATAGGAGCCGCTGACCTGGGTGGAGATATAGACCGTCCAGTTGGTTGCCGAGGCAATCACAACGTCGTAGTGGGTGACCACACCCAGGCCGTCAACGATGATCTGCTGGTTGTCGCCATCATAATACACATCTGGCATGTCAGCAGGAAGCGGCAGATTGTTGTGATCGCCATGATTGCCGCCATACTGTAAGTTAATACTTGCTTCATCGGCCATGGTTGTGATATTACAAACAGCTACAATGATGATGAATAAAAAACGGTAGTGTCTCATGTTTTTTGGCATTTTAGTTCATGAAAAATAGATAAAACACACATTTTTTTGCGGCAGAGCCACAAATTATTCTCATGCAAAATTATAATAAAAAAATGGGACATACACAAAAAGCCGATTAACATTTTTGGGGGCTAAATCCCTGTTAACCAGCTACCATTTAAAAAAAATAATTAATCAACCTTTTTGGCGTATTGACTGCTAGTTCAGTTTCCCGTCCAAATACATCTGAATGAATTCATCAAACCTTACATCCATACCTATTCTTTCCTTGATCAATTTTCTCTTATAGTTGCTGACTGTAATGGCACTTGAATAATCCATGCACAACTTTATGATTTGAGGTGAAATATTTGCGCATAATAGCCAAAACAAATGGTTCTCTTTGGTTGTCAGTGACGGATACTTATGTTCAACAAAAGTTGCAATACCATTAAATTCACCATCTACCGATGATTTCAATTTTTCCCAAAACGATTCTTTCGGTGAGAAATGCAGGGTGTCTTTATTATCATTTAGTTCCTTGATAAGGGCGATCAGTGTCTTGTGGCGCCTAACATCATCATTCCTTGTTCTTACTTTAATTTCATTATACAGTTCATTGAGTGCCGACTGCCTTAGCATCACGATATCTGCTACCATACTGTGTAAATCAGCTTGCTGTGATTCGAGTTCTATGTTTCTTTGAGTAACGGCATTTAACTCCTCTTCTTTTATGGCGAGTGCATCCCTTTGGCTCTCCTTTTCTCTCTCTAATTCACGTATCTTTTGTGACGTGCTTTCCAATAACTGTTCTATCTCGATACGAGAATCATCTAAATTATTTTGATATTTATTGATTTTTTTCTGTATCAGTTTTTTCAAGAAGAGAAGTAGAACGGAAAGCGCCAATAATATCAAACATAAAGTAATGATCAGATTCTGAAACGTGCGTTTTTTAAAATATGTGGCTTGTTGAGAGGCTTCACATCTTATTTCGGTGATCGGCAATTCCGATTTCAGAGATTCGTGAAGCATCTGATTCTCAATATCGATGGCTTTGGCAGAAGAAACTTCTTTTTCAATTGTTTGATTTGAAGCTCTAGACAAATCTGAAATCAATAAATAATGATTCATACTGTCTTGTCTTGTCGTTGGTTTCGGGATGATTCTCTGTACCCAAAGGGCTGAATCAATCTCTCCTAGTCGGATAAAAGATCGAGCCGCATAGTAGTAGAATTGATTCTCATCACATTGATTCTTTGCGTTCAGGATAATATCCATCGCCAAGTTCTTTGAATGGGCAAAATCGCCTTGATAGAAATAAATGCCTGCCAACTTCGACTGATAAAAGAAACCTCGTGAAGAGCCAATGGACCTAGCTAATTTTATTGCTTGTTCAAGACAAATCCTGGCACTGTCCTTGTCGAAATCATACAAGTAAGTTCCCAGTTTTCCTATCGAAGTCGCCATATATTCTGTGTCTTGTATTTGTTTGAAATAATGATAGGCATTGCGCGTTCTCTTGATGATAGCAGTGGCATTTATATATTTATTTTGATACAAATTGGCAATTCTCAAATTGACATATCCCAGGTTGAAGTAGTCGTCGGGGGCAGCAGTGGCTTCGGCGTGCTTGTAGTAGAACATGGCGCTGTCTGTGTAGCCTAGTTCGTCCATGACAGCGCCCTTGTAGATATAGGCGCGGGTGAGTTTCTCGCGCTCGCCACCGTGGGCACGGTAGTAGGCGAGGGCGCGGTTGATGCCGCTGTCGCTGGTGGCTGTGATGTAGCAGCGGTAGCGGGACTGCGTGAGCAGCAGGTCACGGTAGGCACGGTCGCCCTCATCGGTCAGACTGTCGGGCGGCAATGCCTCGATGAGTGCCAGGGCGCTGTCCGGGGCCGGTTGCATGAGGCTGTCGGCTGCCACGAGCCGCGCATCATAGCGGTGCGCGCCACTGCACCCCATGACCACCGCCACAAGCACTGCTGCAATCACTATGCCCCACAAAAGCCGTCTCATCTAATCATATAACGCTCCATCGCCCTGAATATTATATGTTTACCTTCGGTTTAGGCATTAGGTGTTCGGTTATAGGCGTCAAGATTCTCTAACCTCTAACCTGCTCGCAACGCGAGCATCAAAGTCATTTGTAGAAAGTGATCCAGTTGGTGCAATAGCGTGATTTCTTGTCCACGGGGTGAATCTCGTGCACCTTGCCCTTGCCGTCACGCCACCAGGAGTGGTTCCATCCGTCACCCATGTCCATATAGAGAGCGTGGGTTGGGGCAAACTGCTCAAGCATGGCGACAAATTTCTCATATTCAACCTTCTTGCGGCTATCCACGATGCACAGTCGCCCGTCCTTCTCACACAGGGCACGATAATGTGTTACCGTGTTGTCGCGCCATAAGGGGCGGATACTCTCACCGTCGTGGATAATGATGGCTTGCCCAAAGCCCATGCCACCTGCCGCGGCAACGCTGTCAAGCAGTTCGCCATACTCGCCGTGAACAAATTCCCATGTCGAATCGCCAAACCAGGCAAATGCTCCGCTGTTGTCATGACACTTGGCGCCCTTGTAGCGCTGGCCGCTGCTCACATGGTCGCCGTCGATATTGCTGTGAGCAAACTCGTCGAGCAACTCATGGGTAAAGGCAGCCTCGGCACAAAAGATGACGTTGGTATCCTGCTTGCTGGGCATCGTCTCGCACACGAGATCGATGCGACTGAACTGCGGATAATAGACTATCAGCCCTGAGACAGTGGTGTCATCTATCATCACGGGCGAGCCTTCAAGGAAATCATTCTGATTGTTCATCGCTTTGTTGGATTTGTTGCCGGTGCAGCAGCACAACAGCATGGCCGCCAACACAATAACAACACAGTGGAGAGTTATTCTCATCATAGGGGGGGGTATACTTAATGTCAGTGTACTTATTATTTTCCTTTAGTCTTCTCGTCGGCAAAGCGGTCGGGGTAATCCAGTGCCACGCGCGGGCGACGCATGGCCCTGACAATGAGCCAGATGCCCAGGATGATGAACGGAATGCTCAACAGCTGGCCCTGATCCAGGCCGATGCTGTTGCGCATGGCGATTTCCCACGGCTCCTGCACGTTCTTGATAAATTCGATGAAGAAACGCGGCACAAAGATTCCCAGCATGAAAACACCAAAAATGAGGCCCTCTCTTTCTTGGGCACGGTAACGCCAGTACAGCAACATGCACACGGCAAACGTAAACAGGTAGAATGCGGCCTCATAGATCTGCGTGGGATGGCTGGGTACCGTGAAAACAGGCTCGGCTCCTTGCATCCATTGACCCAGATTGTCCACGAAGCGGAAACCCCATGGCAATGATGTCTCACCGCCATAGATTTCGTGATTCATCAGATTGCCGATGCGGATGAGCGCAGCAACAAAGCCCACAGGCACCACCAGGCGGTCAAAGGTCCACAACATCGACTTGTGCGTCACATAGCGGCTGTAGAGCCACACAGCAAGCATGATGCCCAAAGTGCCGCCATGGCTGGCAAGGCCTCCCTCCCAAATCTTGGGAATCTCTCCCAAATGATGGCTGTAATGTGCCCAGTCATAGAAAAACACATGGCCCAAACGGGCACCCACAATGGTCGCCACCACAACATAGATGAAAAGGCTGCCTACCCAGCTTTCCTTGGCTCCCTCGTGACGGAAAATGCGGTAAACAATCTCATAGCCCACCAGGAAACCGATGGCGAACATCAGGCCATACCAGCGAACAGTGACAGGCCCTGCACTGAACAGATTAGGACTCGCGGTCCATGTGACAGAATCGAGTATCATTGTGTAGTAATTATCGTTATGTTGCCGCAAATTTACGCAGAATTCCGATAATTATCTGTAATTTTGCAGCAAAATCAATGTGTTATGGCAGAAAGCAACTTTATCGACTATGTGAAAATCCTGTGCCGCAGTGGCAAGGGAGGGGCCGGTTCAGCTCACCTGCATCGCGCCAAGTATGTACCTAAAGGAGGCCCTGACGGCGGTGACGGCGGTCGTGGTGGCCACATCTTCCTGAAAGGTAACCGCAACCTGTGGACGCTCATCCACCTCAAGTACCAGCGCCATGTCTTTGCTACCGACGGCCAATCAGGCAGCGAAAACCAGATGACGGGCAAGGATGGCGAGGACCGCACCATCGAGGTGCCTTGCGGCACGGCAGTCTATGATGCCGAGACGGGGCAGTTCTTGTGCGACGTGACGCAGGACGGGCAAATTGTACGCCTGCTGCGCGGCGGACGGGGCGGCTTGGGCAATCAGCACTTCAAGACGGCAACGCGACAGACACCGCGCTTTGCACAACCCGGCGAGCCTGGTGTGGAAAAAGCTGTCATTCTGGAGTTGAAGCTGCTGGCCGACGTGGGACTCGTGGGCTTCCCAAATGCCGGAAAATCTACATTGCTCAGTGTCATCAGCGCCGCCAAGCCCAAAATTGCCAACTATCCCTTCACAACGCTTGAGCCCAACCTGGGAATCGTTTCCTATCGCGGTTCACAGTCATTTGTCATGGCCGACATCCCCGGTATTATCGAGGGTGCCAGCGAGGGCCGCGGCCTGGGACTGCGTTTCCTGCGCCACATCGAGCGCAACGCTGTGCTGCTGTTCATGGTGCCTGCCGACAGCGACAACATCCGCAAGGAGTATGACATCCTGTGCCATGAATTGGAAACGTTTAACCCCGACCTGGTATCAAAGCCGCGCGTGCTGGCCATCACCAAGTGTGACATGCTTGATGACGAACTCATCGAGCAGATGCGTCCCGAGGTCCCCGATGAAGTGCCCAGCGTCTTTATTTCGAGCGTAGCCCAAATGGGACTGACCGAGCTCAAGGACCTGCTGTGGCGCACCATCAACGATGAACGCAACCGCATTCCTGAAACCCTGACGCACCATGACCTTGACGCTCGCCATCGCGAACAGGCCGAGGACAACTTCATCTTTGGAGCCGAGGATCTCGAGGAAGAGGCACCCAACGCCGGCGGCAAGATGGTGGACTCGGGCAGCAAACAGTGGAGTGAAGAGTACTGGGCCGATGAATACGAGGACGAGAACAAGGATTTCCAGGTAGTCAGCGACCCCGACGAAGAATAAATCACACGCTAGAAATCAAACCCAAACTTAATTATTGGCCAAAACTGCACAAAAACTGCAGTTTTGGCCAATAATTATCAGAACATGTAGGAGGCGCTGATGGTCCAGCAGTTGCCTTTTTTGCCTTTCACAAGCGAACCGTTGTTCACCACATCGGTCTTGGAAACCTGTATGCTGTAAGTGGCAGCCATGCGAACGTGCTTTGCCATCTCAAAGCCGGCACCCACATTCCATGCCAAACTCATCTTGACGTCACTCAAGCTAGTGGGCATCTTGTTGCTGACTCCAGCCGATACCGACGGTCCAGTGAAAGCATAGGGAGCAACCACCTTCTCGACAACAGGAACATCAAGGCGATAGCGCACGTGAACAGGGACATCAACCGAGTACTGCTCCATGCTCGGCTTGCCATAGGTGTGCTTGGTGTACTTTGCACCAACTTCCAGGCCGAGGCCCTGCACGGGAAGATTAAAGTCAACCACTGCACCAGCAGTATATCCCAAGCGATTGCTGTTCTCCTTCTCTTCGTCACTCGGCATTCCGTTCTCAACAACAATACCGGCAACAATGCCAAAACGTGTCTGTGCAGTTGCCGTCATGGCAGCCATCATAACAAGGATAACAACCAGCACACGCATTATCGCGCCACTGATTGCCGACAGTTGATTCTTGCTAACGCCTTGCCCGTTGATATTATTTGAGGTCTTGGTTGCCATAACTTTGAGCTTTTAAATTGTTTTGTTGATGCAAAGTTATGCTCCCACCAGGCCTGAGACCAAGCATTTTGAAGCGTATTGGATATAATGGAGGGATTAATGTATGAAATGATGAAGAAGGTGGAGTGTCTTTGCTTGACCTAATGAAAAACAGGGGATGTGCCGTGTGACACATCCCCTGTTGGATGAAGTGATATAATCTAATTCAAAGATTACTGTGCAGTAGGACCATTGGGATCGGCGTAACCATCATTGTAGTCGGTCTCCTTCAAGGGAACTTCCCATACCCAATTGTTAACATCAGTGGGCAGAATGGTTACAGCAACTGCGGGATGGGCGTTACCACCCTCGTCCCAACCGTGACGCTCAACGGGCAGTTTCCAGCGCTTCAAGTCACTCCACTGGAAGCCTTCACCCCAGAGCTCGAGTGCACGGTAGTCAGCAATCTCGTTGAAGAGGTCCTGACCGGTCTTGCTGCAGGTGTAGCCCGGGTTACGGCCTGAACCGGCGTTCAAGCGAACGAGGGCATCCTGAGCATTGGCAGGCTGGTTCATGAAGTAGTAGCACTCAGCCTCGATGAGCAGCATCTCGCTGGTGCGGATGAAGGGCAGGTAACCAACACCCGGGGTGTCGAATACATAGAACTTCAAGTGAGCGCCCAGGTGATAAACACCAGCAGCATAAGGCTCAGAGAAACCACCAGCAGCATGCTCCTGAACGTAGTTGTAAGCCTTCATGTAAGCATCCATGTTCGAGAACTGGAGGTTGGCGGTCAGACCAATGTAACCATAGGTATGCTCAACCTGGCTGATATCGTTGGCATCGATACCCAGGCCACTCTCGGTGAGGAACAGCGACTTGCGGAAGTCCTCATCGGGAATGCGGTTGATGAGCTCACGGCTGATGGTACCAGCACCATTCTGGGTGTTGGAAGCATAGTAACCGTTGCAGCTGTACTGGGTACCATAGCTCCAGTACCAGTTGTTCTCGTCAGCACTACCATAGCTACCGAAGAGCCACTCGCTGGTGGGACGGCAGAAACCTGATGCATAAGCATCGTTGCTCATCAAGGGATAACCATCCTCGGCCAGCTTAGCATGGTTGAGGGCAGTCTGATAGTCCTCCTTGTAGAGGGCGGCACGAGCATAAACGGCGTGTGCCACGTTCAGGTTAGCAATCCAGCACTGGCCAGACTTGCGGTCAACACCGCTCTCGTTGAACAGAGCAATAGCCTCGTCCAGGTCCTTGTAAATCTGGGCATAAACCTCAGCCATGGTCGAGGGAGCAAGGTCACCAGTCGACTCATCAAGACGCAGGGGCAGACCCTGTGCACTACCATTGTTGGAATCTTTCCAACGAACGCAGTAGAAGTGAATCAGTTTCTCATAGCTGTAGGCACGGAAGGTCAGAGCCGAAGCCTTGATGAACTTCTTGTCACCCTCAGAACCCTCAGCATTGTCAATGCGGTTGATAATCACATTGGCCTGAGTGATAATCTGATAATAGTAGTACCATGCATAGTGGTTATAGATGGTGGACTTGTTAGTGTGCATCGTCTGGTTGTGGATAGCAGCCCAACCTGAAGCATACTGGTTGTAATAATAGTCCTGAGAGGGATAGTTCTCGTAGAGGCGCATGATGCAGTTCTCACCGCAGAAACCCTGGCTATAATTACCATGCTGGATGGTCATTGTCTTAGCCACACCGTTCAAAGCCTTATAAGCATTGTCGACAGTGGCAACGGCCGAAGCATCGCTGATCGACTCGGTGGGTTTCGTCTCAAGATAATCACCACCACAAGAGGTCGTAACCATTGCAGCACCAACCAGCAGACCGCTCAATAAAAACCTATATATATACTTTTTCATAATAAGTTTCATTTAGAAATTGATAATAATAATATTGACTGATTATCAGAATTGGAACTGAACACCAAAGTTGAATACACGAGCGGTAACATAGGTGTTGTCAGAACCACCGCTGAAGTTGAACTGGGGGTTCATACCCTTGCGGGCAGTAAAGGTTGCGAGGTTCTCGACACCAGCAGTGAGGGTGAGGCCCTGCATGCCAATCTTGTTCATCACCAGCTTGGGCAGGCTATAGCTCAGGCTGATGTTCTTCACTACGAAGTAGGAAGCGCTGGTCAACCAGCGGTCACTGGTAGCGTTGTTATAAGAGCTGTACTCAAAGTCGAGCTGAGGAAGACCCTTAGGATCGATGCGGTTGGGAGAATCCTCGGTCATGCCGGCGGGAATACCGTTCCACGAATCCTTCAGATCAACGTGATTTGCACTTGCCGAAGAAGCTGTATTGGTTGACATCAGGCTCTGGTAAGCGCTGTCATAAATCTTGCCACCCAAGCTATAGGTGAACAGAGCGTTCAAAGCAAAGCCCTTATATTGCAGAACAGAATTGAACGAACCATAGAACCAGGGATGAGCAGTGCCAGCCCAGTCACGCTTGCCATAAGAACCAGGCAGGGTGGTGTAGGTCTCGTCACCGATGGTAACAGCCTCACCAGCAGCAATAGCGCGTTCAGCCATATCAGGATCGATGGTGTAGAGTGAGCGACCGGTCATCTGGTCAACACCAACAAAGTGATAGGTGTAGAACTCATAGGGGTCATGACCCTCAGAGTAGTTCTGCTGGCCATGGATAATGTCCTTGCCACCAGGCAACTTCTTGATTTTGCTCTTCATGAAAGTACCCTCGGTTGACAGGGTCCAGTTGAGGTCACGGCCACGGAGAACGTCAGCGCTCAACGAAACCTCGATACCGCGGTTAGAAATGGTACCGATGTTCTTGTAGATGCTCATGTTGTAGTCATCGCCCCAAACAAACGAACCAGCCGACAGAGGCAGGGGAACAGCGAACAACAGGTCCTTGTTGCGCTTGTCAAACAGAACGAAGTTGAAGTTCAAGCGGTCAAATACGCGACCCTCGATACCGAAGTCGATATTCTGGCAGGTCTCCCACTTGATGTCGTTGGCAGCAAGGCTCTGCTTCATGAAGGCAGCGCTACCTGCGTTCTTCTCAATGTAATAAAGTGCTTGGTAAGCATAGAGGCTAACGCCCATGTTGTTACCAGTTTCACCATAGGAAGCGCGAATGCGCAGCTGATCAAGCCAGTTAACATCCTGCAGGAAGTTCTCCTTCTTGATGTTCCAGTTTACACCGAACGAATAGAAGTTACCCCAGCGGTTGTCCTTGGCAAAGCGTGAAGAACCATCGCGACGGAATGAGAAATCAACGAAGTATTTCTCATAGTAGTTGTAGCGAGCACGACCCAGATAGGATTCGGTCTTGTCTTCATCGTCCGAACCCAGGAAATAGGAGTTGGTCTGGAAGTTACCGGGGGTATAAATACCATCGGCAGCCGAACCAGTGTTCATACCATAGGCTGAACGGCTGTTGTACTCATAGTTCTCATGAGCCAGCATGATATCAACGTGGTGACGATCAAAGTCACGGTTCCAGTTCAGAATCTCCTGAGCAGTGCGGGTGTTGTACTCATAGGCATAGCTCGACAGACGGCCACCGTTGGTAGCACCATCACCAATAAGCGGGTTGTTGAAATGACGGCGATTGGTGTTTGAGTGCATGAAGTCGGCCTTCAACGTGATCGAGAAGCCGGCAGGCAGAGTGAAGGTGCCATAGGCCATACCCTCAACTACAGCACGGCGACGACGATCGAAGTCATTGCGGAGCTCAAAGGCAACGTTGCGGTTGTCCAGATAAGAGGATGAAGTATCATACTGCTTATTGCCGTTCTCGTCAAGCAGGTAGGAGCCATCAGGATTGTGCAAGAACAGGGGATAAACAGGAGCCATGTAACGGGCTGTATAGAAGGGGTTAGCATAGTAGTTACCCGTTGCATTGTCGTTGAAGTTACGGGTTGCATAGGTACCACTCAGGTTAATACCAGCCTTGAACCAGTCACTGGGAGTGAAGTTGGTATTTACACGGCCAGTGAAACGCTCATAGGCACTTGCATAGATGTAACCTTTCTCGTTGAGGTAACCAGCCGAAGCATACATGTTATACTTCTCGCTACCAGCAGTGCCCGAGAGGGTATAATCCTGACGATAACCAGTGCGCTCAACGTCCTTCTCCCAATCCAGGTCATCATAACCGGGAAGAACCTGGGCAACGAGCTTACCATTGGCATCAAACAACTTGTTATACTCGCCATTGTAGATGTTGCGCTGAGCATAGTCAGTAATCAAATGCTCAGTAGCATATTGTGCGGCGGCGGCAGCGTCAAGACCCATGCTACCGTTCATGGCGTAGTTCTTCATGGCTTGCCATGAAGCCTCCATCCACTGGTCAGCACCCATGCGATCATATTCAGCGATACCGCGCTTGTACATACCTTGATTGATGCGAAGTGTAACGACGGGCTTATTGGCATAATTACCTTTCTTAGTAGTAATCAGCACAACACCGTTAGCAGCACGGTTACCATACAGGGCAGCCGATGCAGCATCCTTCAAGACACTCATGCTCTCGATATCAATGGGGTTGATTTCGGCAATGTTACCATCAAATGCCACACCATCTACTACATAGAGAGGAGTGCTCGAGCCAGTGATACTACCGATACCACGAATGCGGATGCTGGGAGCAGCACCAGGCTCACCATAGGTGTTGTTCACCTGGATACCGGGAGTGCTACCCTCAAGAGCGGCAGTTACTGAAGAACCGATGCGGTCCTTGATTTTCTTCTCATCAACTACTGAAATTGAACCGGTAATTGACTGACGCTTTGCACTACCATAAGCGACAACAACCACCTCATCAAGGCTCTGACCTGAGTCAGAAAGCTTGATAACCATCTGCGGTGCTACCTCCACCTGACGAGTGGCATAGCCCACATAAGAAACATTTACATACTTCACGTGATCGGGCAGGTTCAACACGAAATGTCCATCGACATCGGTTGCCGTGCCATGATTCACGCCGAGTCCTTGTACTGTTGCGCCAATCAGTGGTTCACCGCTGGCTGCATCCAATACTTGCCCGCTGATTGTGCGGTCGGCATAAGCCGAGAGTGCCATGAAGCACATCGCAAACAATAATAGAAATAGCTTCTTCATAAAAAGTTGTGTTTATTAATTAATACAATTAGTAAAATGTGTTCTTAAAAATCTGCTACATGTACGTTCTCGATGATACTAATTTTTAAGTTGCTATCGATAAAATACAAGTTTGCAAAAATAGTAAATGTTTGTAAAATGAGCATAATAATTGCTTTGTTTTAACTAAATTCTAGCACATTCTATCTTTTCACATTCATTTACCATAAAATGTAAAAATATAAGAAAAATATTACATATTTTTTTATAAACTACTGAAAATCAATAATAAATGACAAAAAATCAAAAAGATGACCTTCTAAATTGACATCAAAAAAAGAATGTTAAAAAAAAAAGTCTTTAACATTCAATAATTAACTAAATTTACGCCCCCAAAAGGCTATTTCTTGTCGTTTTTCCCTTTAATAATCGTCTTTCTACAGGTTGTTAATAACTTTTTTTCTTAGTTTCAACCCCTCAAAAACATGCCACATCACGATGGCTGCACAACACGATATATTTAAAGAATGCTTGGTGCCTTCCTGTGGAATTTCCACACAACAGTCGCTAGCGTCTACTACCTCTTGACTCACTCCCTTTACTTCATTACCCAGGACAATCGCCACTGGTCGTTCATCGTCAACAACAAAATCTGCCAGACAAACACTGTCGTGCACCTGCTCTATCGAACACACAAGATAACCCGCAGCCTTCAGCTGCTCAACGGCGGTAAGGGCACTTGGAAAATATTCCCAAGCAACCGACTCCTCAGCACCCAGAGCTGTCTTGTGAATTTCAGGCTTGGGAGGTTGTGGCGTGATGCCGCACAGACAGATGCGCTCAATAAGGAATGCATCGGCAGTTCTGAACACCGATCCAACATTCATCTCACTGCGCACGTTATCCAGCACAATTGTCACAGGTAGCTTTGCTACCTGCTTATATTCCTCAACATCCACACGATGCAGTTCCAGCATCGATTTCTTTCTTGCCATAATTCTCGATCATTGTTTCTCACCACAAAGGTACAAACAATCTTCCACTCATGCCATCAAGTGTGGTTAGATATTCTTGAATATCTAATGGCAGCTGGCAACCACAACTATTAATTTTCATGTCAACAACCTTGTCAATTGATGTTGAAAACTGTTTGAAAAAAAACAATAAAAAACACTTGACAAATTCAAATCAATGCGGCTTATCATTCTTTTTTAAAACGTCAAAAAAGTTAGCACAAATTTTTTATTCGTATTTGAACACGGTTTTCATCACCTTTTGTGACAAAAATTCATTGAAATTTATTAACTTTGCAGTTTGTTTACACCCTGTTAATAAAGTTGTGAAACAGCTATAACACAGCAATTAGGCTTGTAAATTAATTATCAATAAGTCGTCTGGGCTGTTGATAATTGAAAATCAATCATGAAAGCCAAAATAGTTTTCAACACAATTGACAGGCATTATTGTTGTAGATGAATTATAAATTTTAAAAAACTAAAAAACTAAATATATAAATAATGAATGTTCAAAACGGATTTGTCGATGAGCCCATTGAAAAGGGAATCGACCTGAAAGAGGAAATCTTGCGCCTCAAGAAAGAGCGCAACGCAGTCATCATGGCACACTACTACCAGCGTGAGGAAATCCAGCAGCTGGCCGACTATATCGGCGACAGCCTGGCATTGGCTCAGTTGGCTGCCAAGACCGATGCACCTGTTATTATATTGTGTGGTGTGCATTTCATGGGTGAGACTGCCAAGATTTTGTGCCCCGACAAGACGGTGATTGTGCCCGACTTGAGTGCCGGCTGCTCGCTGGCCGACAGTTGCCCTGCTGATGAGTTTGAAAAATTCGTCAACGAGCACCCCGATCACACTGTAATCAGCTATGTCAATACAAGCGCAGCCGTCAAGGCGGTGACTGACGTGGTAGTAACTTCGGGCAATGCCAAGGAAATAGTCGGCAGTTTGCCTCAGGACGAAAAAATCATTTTCGGTCCTGACCGCAACTTGGGCAACTATATCAACAGCATTACAGGTCGTAAGATGCTGCTGTGGGACGGCGCTTGCCATGTGCATGAAAAATTCAGTGTTGCCGCGATTGTAGATCTCAAGCGCGATCATCCCGATGCCAAGGTGCTGGTTCATCCCGAGTGTCCCAAGCCTGTACGCATTATGGCCGACAAAGTGGGATCGACTCAGGCACTGCTAAACTATGCAGTGGATAGTGAAAGCAAGGAATTCATTGTCTGCACCGAGAGTGGTATTCTCATTGAGATGCAGCGCCGTTGCCCCGACAAGACTTTCATTCCTGCTCCGCCCGAGGATGGCACATGCGCATGCAACGAGTGCGAATATATGAAATTGATCACTTTAGAGAAACTTTATAATTCACTCAAGTTCATGGCTCCCGAAATTGAGGTATCTCCCGAAATTGCTGAGCGTGCCGTGAAACCCATTCAGCGCATGCTGGATATCTCACGTGACTTGGGAATCATCAAATGATGCAATTATCAATTTTCAAGTATATAGTAAATGAAAAAGTTAAGCTTTGTATCACTGTTTATTATTTTAAATGTATTAAATACTATGGCACAGAATGTGTATGATTTCACTGTAAAGGATCGACGTGGAAACGACGTGTCGTTAACCGAATATAAGGGAAAGGTATTACTTATCGTCAATACAGCAACCCGTTGTGGTTTCACACCTCAATATGAGGAACTTGAGGCACTATATAAGAATTACAGAGAGCAAGGACTGGAAATTCTGGATTTTCCCTGCAACCAATTCGGTGAGCAGGCTCCTGGCACTGAGGAAGAAATTCATCAGTTCTGCACCCTGAACTTCGGCACCGAATTTCCGCAGTTCAAAAAAATTGAGGTCAATGGCGAGAACGAGTCACCACTGTTCACTTTCCTGAAGTCAAAACAAGGTTTCAAGGGATTTGATCTTGATAACAAGATTGGCAATTTACTCAATGACATGCTGTCCAAGGCCGATCCCGACTATGCCAGCAAACCCGACATCAAGTGGAACTTTACCAAGTTTCTTATTGATAGAGAAGGTAATGTGGTGCAACGTTATGAGCCCACTACCGATATCAAGCTCATCGAGGAAGACATCAAAAAATTACTCTAGAAAATTAAAACTAAAAACTATATAATACTAAAAAATGGATTATAACTTTAATGAGATAGAACAAAAGTGGCAACAATACTGGCGTGAACATCACACCTACAAGTGCGATATTGACAGCAACCGGCCCAAGTTCTATGTGCTCGACATGTTCCCTTATCCCTCGGGAGCAGGACTTCATGTAGGACATCCCCTGGGATATATTGCCAGTGACATTTATGCACGTTACAAGCGTCTTAAAGGTTTCAACGTGTTGCATCCCATGGGTTATGACGCCTATGGTCTGCCAGCCGAGCAATATGCTATTCAGACAGGTCAGCATCCTGAAATCACTACAAACCAAAACATTGCTCGCTACCGCGAGCAGTTGGATAAGATTGGCTTCTGCTATGACTGGGACCGTGAGGTGCGCACCTGCGACCCCAAGTATTACAAATGGACGCAGTGGGCATTCCTGCAGATGTTCAATAGCTATTATAACACTGAACTCGACAAAGCTCGTCCCATTCAAGAATTGGTGGAGCACTTTGAAAAACATGGTACTCAAGGCTGCAATGCCCATACCGCTAGCTCCGACGAGTTCACAGCCGATGAGTGGAATGTTATGACTCAAGTGCAGCGTAATGACTTGCTCATGAACTACCGCATCGCCTATTTGGGCAACACGATGGTAAACTGGTGTCCCAAGTTGGGTACCGTGCTCGCCAACGACGAGGTGAGCGAGGGCGTATCGCTGCGTGGTGGCTATCCCGTAGAGCAGAAGATGATGCGTCAGTGGTGTTTGCGTGTGTCAGCCTATGCCGGACGCCTGTTGCGTGACCTGGATACCATTGAATGGACCGAATCGATTAAGGAAACACAGCGCAACTGGATTGGTTACAGTGAGGGTGCCGAAATGACCTTCCCCATCGCCGACAGTGACAAGAGTCTGCTGATTTTCACCACCAGGGCCGATACCATCTTCGGTGTCACGTTCATGGTGCTGGCTCCCGAGAGCATATATGTTGACGATGTGGTGACAGCCGATCAGCGTGCCGCTGTTGATGCCTACCTTGATGAGGTGAAGCACAAGACCGAGCGTGAGCGCATGATTGAGAAGAAGGTGAGCGGTGTGTTTACGGGCAGCTATGCAGTCAATCCTGTCACTGGCAAGAATATACCTATATATATAAGTGATTATGTATTGGCTGGTTATGGTACTGGTGCCATCATGGCGGTTCCGGCACACGACAGCCGCGACTATGCTTTTGCCAAGCATTTTGATCTTCCCATCATTCCGTTGATTGAGGGTGCCGACGTGAGCGAGGAGAGTTTTGACGCCAAGGAAGGCATCATGGCCAACTCGTCTAACGAGCGCCTGCAGCTCAACGGCTTGACCGTCAAGGAGGCTATTGCCAAGACCAAGCAGTACATCGAAGAGGCAGGCATCGGGCGCGTGAAGGTGAATTACCGTCTGCGCGATGCCATTTTTAGCCGTCAGCGCTATTGGGGTGAGCCGTTCCCCATCTATTATGATGATAACAACCAGCCGCAACCGCTCGATGAGAGCAAACTTCCCTTGCTGTTGCCCGAGGTGGACAAATTCCTGCCCACCGAGACAGGTGAACCTCCTCTGGGACGAGCCAAGAATTGGGTGACCGAAGACGGTTATCCGCTGGAATTAAATACCATGCCGGGATTTGCCGGTTCTTCGGCCTATTACTTGCGCTACATGGATCCGCACAACGATGAGGCCCTTGTGTCGCACGAGGCCAATGATTACTGGCGCCAGGTAGATCTTTATGTGGGTGGTACCGAGCATGCTACAGGTCACTTGATTTACAGTCGTTTCTGGAACAAGTTCCTCTACGACTATGACTATGTGTGCGAGGCCGAGCCCTTCCGTAAACTCGTCAATCAGGGTATGATTCAGGGACGCAGCAACTTTGTTTACCGCATCAAGGACACCAATACGTTCGTCTCGTTCAACCTGAAGGATAAATATGATGTAACACCCATTCATGTGGATGTAAACATCGTGGATAAGGATGCACTCGATATCGAGGCATTCCGCCAGTGGAGGCCCGAATTCAATAATGCCGAATTCATCCTGGAGAACGGCAAGTACATTTGTGGTTGGGCCATCGAAAAGATGTCTAAGTCAATGTTCAATGTTGTCAATCCCGATGACATTGTGGATCGTTACGGTGCCGACACGTTGCGCTTGTATGAAATGTTCTTGGGTCCTGTCGAGGCCAGCAAGCCGTGGGACACCAACGGCATTGACGGTGTGAATCGCTTCCTCAAGCGTCTGTGGTCACTCTTCTACAAGGGAGATGAAATGCAGCTCACCGATGAGCAGCCTAGTGCCAATGCACTTAAATCGGTGCACAAACTCATCAAGAAGGTGAGTGGCGACATCGAAAGCTTCAGCTATAATACTTCTGTAGCAGCCTTCATGATTTGTATCAACGAGTTGACGAGTCTGAAGTGCCGTTCCCGCGAAGTCTTTGAGCCGATAGTAATTTTGCTGGCACCCTTTGCTCCGCACATCGCTGAGGAACTGTGGCATGTGCTGGGTCACGAAACCACCGTGTGTGACGCACAATGGCCCACGTGGAACGAGGAGTATCTCAAGGAATCGACGGTGAAGTATGGTGTGTCGTTCAACGGCAAGTCCCGCTTTACTATCGAGGTGCCTGCCGATGCCGATGAGGAAGAAGTGAAACGCCTGGCCCTTACCGATGCCAATGCCGAACGCTGGCTTGAAGGCAAGGAACCCAGGAAGATCATCTTCGTTAAGGGCAAGCTCGTCAACATCGTCGTGTAATCAACATTTAACTACGAATTACGCGAATTAGACGAATAAATCAATAAGTTTAATTCGTGTAATTCGTAGTTTATAATATGATTGTTTGGAAAAATGAAGAAGATAGTTTTTGCTACCAATAATGCCCACAAGTTGCAGGAACTGCGTCAAATGCTGGGTGATACCTATGAGATATTGGGTTTGGCTGATATTGGCTGCCATGAAGATATCCCCGAAACCTCAGATGTCATCGAGGGTAATGCACGAATGAAGGCTGAATATGTCAAGGAACATTATGGTTATGACTGTTTTAGTGACGATACCGGTCTGGAAATTGATGCGCTTGGCGGTGAACCGGGAGTGCATTCAGCACGTTATGCCGGTCCTGGACACGACAGTGAGGCCAACATCGATAAGGTGTTAAAAAAACTGGATGGTGTGACCGACCGCACGGCTCGCTTCCGCACAGCCATAGCGTTGCTGCAGGGTAATGAAATGCACATGTTTGAAGGTCAGGTCGAGGGAATTATCCTCACCGAGCGTCATGGCACGGGCGGTTTCGGCTATGACAGTATCTTCCAGCCTGCTGAGGGAGATGGCAGCACCTTTGCCCAAATGTCACCTGAACAAAAGAACAGCATTAGTCACCGTGGTCGCGCTGTCGCCCGCCTGGTGGAATTCCTTAACAATCAGCAATAATTGTATAATTAGTAACCCTCTAAAAACTCTAGAATTATGAAAAAATTATATGTTTTTTCTTTGCTGCTGCTCAGTTGTTTAACTGCATCGGCTTATGATTTTATGGTGGATGATATCTATTATAGCATTATCGGTGACGATGAGATTGAGGTGACCAGTGGCGATAACAAGTACACGGATGATGTTTCTATCCCCTCTACAGTCATCTATGAAGGTATTACCTATCATGTTACTCGCATTGGCAGAAATGCCTTTGCAGGCTGCAGCATTAAATCGGTCGATATTCCTGAAGGTGTCACCAAGATTGATGAATGGGCATTTAATGGCTGTGGAAGTCTGGAGTTTTTAGAGTTTCCTAATTCTCTTGTCAGCATTGGTCGATGGGCTTTCTATGGATGCAGTAGAATTACAAGCATTAATATCACTCGTAATCTCACTGACATTGCCTACAATGTTTTTGCTGCTCTCACCAGTTTGGAAAGCTATACCTGTAGTCCGTTTAATTCCAAATACTGTGCTGTCGGTGGCATTCTCTATTCCAAAGACATGACGACGTTGGTAGCCTATCCTCAAGCAGCACCAGCCACATCGTTCGACATTCCGAGTACGGTGACGACTGTGGGTGACTACTGCCTTCATAATTGCGACAACCTGACTGAAGTCAACATTCCTGAGACTGTTACCAAGTTCGGAATGAACATTTTCAGTGGGTGCGACAACATTGAATCGATATATGTTCCTGACGGGGTTAGCAAAATGGGTGTAACGGTTTTTGGGCAATGTCCAAAACTGAGTTATGTGCACTTGCCTGCCAGTCTTGATTCAATTAAGAGTTCGTGCTTCTATGGGTGTAACTCGTTGGAGGAGATAATAATTCCACGCAATGTAAGATACATTGGAGATTATACCTTCAGTGAATGTGAAATCTTGAAAACTGTCACGTTTGAAGAGGGCAGTTGCCTGGAAGAATTTGGTGATCAAGCATTTGCCTATTGCCCTGCATTAGAATCCTTGGATATGCCGAATACTGTTACAACCATGAATAAGAGCTTGTTCTATGTGTGCCCGTCATTGAAGAGAGTGCACTTGAGCAGAAATATCACAAGTATCGGTTACGGATGCTTCTATAAATGCACTTCGTTGACCGAATTGGACATCCCGGGAACTTGCACGCTCCTGGGCAATACCGCCATCTATGAATGCACCTCATTGAAAAAACTGAAAATTGGTGACAAAGACACTCCTGCAGGAACGACGTATATTGAGCACTATGCATTAGCCCATTGTCCTGAAATCGAAAGGTTGGAGTTAGGAGCGAATATTGACTCATTGACCTACGGAGCTCTTAATTACCTTTCTAATGTCAAACTAGTCATTTGCTGGGCAACGGTTCCGCCCCGAGCCAATGAGCAAGGTATGGATGTTGCTTTTTCCAGAACGCCACTCTATGTTCACAAAGCGTCGGTTGAAGCCTATCGCGAGGCTAGGATGTGGAATAGATTCCAGACTATTGTGCCCATCGAGGATGTGGGCGACATTAACGGTGATGGTGCCGTTTCCATTGCCGATGTATCGGCTCTCATCGACATCCTCTTGGGCAGTGAGACCGACAGGGCACTATTTGCCGACGTGAACCTTGACGGCTCTGTTTCCATCGGTGACGTATCGGCTCTCATTGACCGGCTTACCGGCATGGAGTAAACTAACTGTTTTAGGTACTAACAGGTTTGGATGCTTTTGCAATATATCGTCTGCCGCACACTGGTCATTGCACACTGGTGGGCCAGGATGGTGTGCCATCGTCCTTTTCCTCGTTGAGAGAATTGGGTGATGATGGCGGTTTTGTGATTGCGCCTTTTCATGTAGGTGATACTTTACCCATCTTGTTGCTGCGTCCTGATGTGCTACGGCGATGCTTGCCCGACGAGGTGCCGGCAATGCAGGATTTATTCTATCATCCGGGTAGCCAAAACCAGTCCAGTCATACTGTTACCCGAGAAGATTATCATAATGTTTTTTCAAGGTTTCATCGGGCTTTTTCCGAATATGGATTCCAGAAGCTGGTGCTTGCCCGCAGCGAAGATACATGGCACGACGGAACTCATCCAGCCAGCTTGTTTGCAAGGGCATGTGAGCGTTATCCCGAGGCCTTTGTGACTTTGTTCTCTGCACCGCAATGCGGCACATGGCTTGTGGCAACCCCCGAGGTACTGCTTTCACGTGAACATGACGCATGGCGGACGATGGCGCTTGCCGGCACCATGCCTTATAGCGATGAACTGCCGCAGTGGAGCGACAAGAATGTGCAGGAGCAGGAATATGTTGCCCGTTACATCAAGGATTGCCTGGACAATTACTGCGATGATGTGAAGATGGTGGGACCCTACACGACCCAGTCGGGAATGTTGGCGCACTTGCGCACCGATTTCTCGTTCTCATTGACCGATGAAGCTAATGTGGGCAATGTTTTGGATGCGCTGCACCCAACGCCTGCCGTGTGCGGCCTGCCTAAGGAAAAAGCCCAATGTTTCATCGTTGACAACGAGACGTGCGACCGCAGCTACTACAGCGGCTTTTCGGGGCCGTTGAATCTGAATGGTGACACGGCGATGTTTGTAACATTGCGTTGCATGCGCATTATGGAAGATCGTTATCGTTTGTATGCTGGCGGCGGCATCCTGCCTCAAAGCGTGGAGTCGCTGGAATGGGATGAGACCGCAGCCAAGATGCAAGCCATGTTATCATTGATTGATTAGGGAACAATGAGTTATAGCGACAAGGAAAATATAAATATACTGTGTGCAGTGATGTTGGGGCATGGCATTAATCATGCTGTGGTCTGCCCCGGGTCACGCAATGCACCCATCGTGCACAATTTGAATGAATGTCCTCAAATAGTTTGTCATCCTGTTACTGATGAACGAAGTGCGGGATTTTTTGCGCTGGGGATGGCAGAGCAGTTGGAGGAACCAGTGGCCGTTTGTGTCACATCGGGCACAGCATTGCTCGATTTGGCGCCTGCAGTGGCCGAAGCGCGTCACCGTCATTTGTCGCTGGTGGTCATCAGTGCCGACCGCCACATGGCACACATTGGGCAGCAGATGGGCCAGACCATCGATCAACCTGGTGCTTTGTCACGGTTCACACTCATGGACGCGAACCTCATTGAGCCTCATGATGACCTCACCCGTTGGCATTGCAATCGTTTGGCCAATGAGGCCTTGATTGCGGCCAAGCGCGGTGGACCTGTACACATCAACGTGCCTTATGATGAACCGCTGTTTAACTTTACAGTGCCATCGTTGCCCGTAGAACGCATTATCCGTTGTGCTGAAATTCAGGCGAGTGCCGTAACAGTGCAAGAGGTCTTGCAACCGATTCTAGAAGCTAAAAAACCGATGTTGGCCATCGGTCAGATGCAGCATGGGGTGGTGACCTGTGAAATGATGAACTGCTTGAGCCATCATGCTGCCTTGCTTGTCGAGGCATTAGGCTCCGATGGCGGTGGGGTGCCTTTTGACGAACTGCTGCCCCTTGTCGAGAACAATCCAGATTTTGAGCCCGATGCCGTCATCTATTTGGGTGGCACGCTGGTGAGCAAGCGCATCAAAGCCTATTTGAGGAAATTGGCAGCTGTGACCATGATTCAAGTGAGCGTGGATGGCGAAATCCATGACACTTTTGGCCATGTGGAACAAATCATCAACTGTTCTCCCCAAGTGGCGTTACAAGCCCTCCAAAAACTGTTTGAAAAAGCAGAGGAAACCCCCTTTGCCCAGCAATGGAATCGTGTCCTGGAAGCTGCTAAAAAGCATTTTGATGACTTGCGGCCCGATTTCTCTCAGATGCTGGCGGTCAAGCTGGCGTTGCGTTTGGCCAGTGAGAGTGGCCAACCGTTTGTGCTGCATTTTGCCAACAGTCAGCCCGTCAGACTTGCCAACCTGTTTGCCCGTCAGCATGTTTGCTGCAACAGGGGTGTGAACGGCATCGAGGGAACGACATCGGCGGCTGCAGGATGTGCCGCAGTAACGAGCGACCGCGTTTTGTGCGTGACGGGTGACCTGAGCTTTTTCTATGACCAGAATGCATTGTGGAACAACAATTTGCGTGGAAACCTGCGCATATTGTTGCTTAACAATGGCGGTGGGGGAATCTTCTCACAACTGCCTGGTTTGGAAGTCTCTCCTGCCCGTGAAACGATGATTGCGGCCCACCACGCTATCCTTGCCGAGGGATGTTGCCGGCAACATGGAGTGGAATACCGTGCCGCCCATGGCAGTGAGGACCTTTACAGCGGCATCACCTGGCTTGTGCAGGACGACAGTGACCGTCCCCGCCTGCTCGAGGTGGTCACCGACATGAACCGTGACCAAGCCGTGCTTCAAGCCTCAAAATATACAGAGAACCACTTAAAACCTAAATCATAACACCTAATAATTATAATATGGCAACAAGAGAATGGAAAAAGATAGAGGGATTCGACTTCAAGGAAATCCTGTTTGAGCAGTATGACCGCATCGCCAAGATTACCATCAACCGCGAGCGCTACCGCAACGCTTTCACGCCGTTGACAACCTTAGAGATGTCACAAGCGTTCAACCATTGCCGTGAGGCATCCGACATCCGCGTGGTGTTGCTCACCGGAGCGGGCGACAAGGCCTTTTGTGCTGGGGGCGACATGCATGTCAAGGGCCGCGGCGGATATGTGGACAGCGAGGGTGTGCCGCGGTTGAGCGTGCTGGATGTGCAGATGCAGATACGTCGCTTGCCTAAGCCTGTCATTGCCATGGTCAACGGTTACGCTATCGGTGGCGGTCATGTGCTGCATGTGGTGTGCGACCTGACGATTGCCAGCGAGAACGCCATTTTTGGTCAGACAGGCCCCAAGGTGGGTTCTTTTGACGCCGGTTTCGGTTCGTCCTATCTGGCGCGTATCGTGGGCCAGAAGAAGGCACGCGAAATCTGGTTCCTCTGCCGTCAATATACAGCTCGCGAAGCCGAGCAGATGGGAATGGTTAACAAGGTTGTGCCTCTGGAGCGCCTGGAGGACGAGTGTGTCGAGTGGGCTCAGACCATGATGGAGCGCTCGCCGCTGGCTCTGCGTATGATCAAGATGGGCTTGAATGCTGAACTTGACGGCCAGGCGGGCATCCAGCAGTTGGCTGGTGACTGCACTATGCTATACTACTGCATGGACGAGGCCCAAGAAGGAGGAAGGGCCTTCCTTGAGAAGCGCAAGCCCGATTTCGACCAATATCCCTATCTTCCCTGATGGCTCGTTTCCACATCGACATCACCACTCGCACGTTTCATTTCAAGGAGCCTGCGGGCACCTCGCGAGGTGTTTACCGCACACGTGTGAGCCGCTTTGTGCATCTCACCTGCGACGACATGCCTGGCATCGCAGGGGTGGGGGAGTGTGCTCCCTTGCCTAAATTGAGTTGTGATGACCTGCCCGACTATGACGCTGTGCTACGTCAACATTGCGACGACGTTTGCTCCCGTGGAACCATCGATGTGGACAGTTTGCGCGATGTGCCGTCGATGCTCTTTGGCTTGGAAATGGCATGGTTACAGCTGCATCGTGGAGGTGGCACGGCATTGTCCGACACCCCGTTTGCGCATGGCGAAGCAGGCATTCCCATCAACGGCCTGGTGTGGATGGGCGACTTTGACATGATGGCACGGCGCATGGAGCAGAAACTGGAACAAGGCTTCCATTGTGTCAAAATCAAGATTGGAGCCATTGATTTTGCCGATGAAATTTCATTAATCAGACGTCTGCGCGAGCGTTACGGCAGCGACCGCATCGAGTTGCGTGTGGATGCCAATGGCGCTTTCTCTCCTGATGAGGCGATGGAGCGGCTGCATGAGCTGTCGGCTTATGACATTCATTCCATCGAGCAACCCATCATGGCTGGACAGTGGGAACGCATGGCGCAGCTGTGCCAGTCATCACCGCTGCCCATTGCCCTTGACGAGGAACTCATCGGTGTCAATACTTTAGAAGCCAAGCGCAGTTTGCTCGATACGATCAGCCCGCAGTATATCATCCTCAAGCCCTCGTTGCATGGTGGCATGGCAGGCTGCAGGGAGTGGATTTCCCTGGCCCAAGAGCGTGGCATTGGCTCATGGATTACCAGCGCGCTGGAGAGCAATGTGGGGCTCAATGCCATTGCCCATTTTGCTGCGATGGTTTATGGTCCTGACATCACTATGCCCCAAGGACTGGGAACAGGCCAGCTATACACCGACAATATCGACACGGTGCCGCTAACGATTCGTGGCGATCAACTATGGTATATGCCATGACAGTAGAAGAGTTTATCGGCCAGTGGCATGATGCTTGTGACACCGTCGAGGTCCACACCAGTGGCTCGACAGGAGAGCCCAAAGTGTTGCATGCCGAGAAAAAACGGATGCTTGCCAGCGCTCGTGCCACCTGCGACTTCCTGGGTCTCAAGCCTGGTGACACTGCCCTGTTGTGCATGAGTGTGGATTATATCGCGGGCAAGATGATGGTTGTCAGGTCTATTGAACGCCGCTTGAAGTTGTTGGCTGTAACGCCCTCCAGCCATCCACTCGCATCACAGGAACTGTATGAAGAAAATTCTCAAAGAATTGATTTTGCAGCGATGGTACCCCTTCAGGTCCACGAGAGCCTAAAGGTTCCTTTTGAGCGGGAGCGATTAGGGCAGATTCGGCACATCATCATTGGTGGAGGCCCGCTCGATGCCGATTTGGAGGAAGAACTTCGGCATTTTGGCAATGCCATTTGGCACAGTTATGGCATGACCGAGACCTTGTCCCACATTGCCCTGCGCCGCGTGAGCGGCAAGGATGCGTCGCCTTGGTTCACGCCATTACCAGGCATCAGTGTGGCGGTCAATGATGAAAACTGTCTTGTCATCGACGCGCCTCACCTTTGCCTCCATGTGTTGACGACTCATGATGTGGTTGAACTGGAACAGGACACACAACGTTTCAAGGTGCTGGGTCGCATTGACAATGTTATTAACACAGGAGGCGTTAAAGTCCAAATCGAACAAGTGGAGCAGGCATTATCGCCTCACATTTCACGACCTTTTATCATCACCAAGTGCCCTGATGCCAAATTCGGCGAAATCGTCGTCATGCTCATCCAAGGTAATGCATTAGACGTGGCCGAGGCCGAAACCATCTGCCGCCGGCACCTCTCAAAATATGCATGTCCTAAACGGATTTTGGCCGTTGAATCACTGCCGATGACAGGGACGCAAAAACCGGCACGCAGCCAGGCTGCCGCTCTCGCCTCATCGTTGTGCAGTCACAACTGATAGTGATAGAATAATCAAAGCTTTGTTTCGTCGTTCAGGTCAGCGTTGCGGCGCAGCGTCTTGTGGCGCAAGCGTGCGATGGCGCTGTGGGCAAATGTGCGCTTGAAATCACCTGAAGTCATGGCATGAATGCGGTCACGCGTGAGCGTCAATACGGTGTCTGAAGGCATGAAATCCTCCACACTGGTTGCCACGGCATGGGCATTGTGCGGGCAGCACAACTGGCACTCGTCACATCCCACGATGCGTTGCCCCACAACATCATGTACCCATTCGGGCAACTGGTCGGCGTGGTTTTCAATTAGCAGGCAAGACAGGCACTTGTTACAATCGGCAGCACCTTCTTGGGACAATGCTCCTGACGGGCAGGCATCAATGCACTTGCCGCAGTCTCCGCATGACAATGTGCATGGCTCATCGGGCGGCAGTAGGGCTGTGGTGACGATTTCTCCCAAAAAGAAATAAGAGCCTTTTCCCGGTAGAATAAGACAGTTATTGCGCCCAATGAAACCGATGCCGGCGCGTTGTGCCCAGTACCGTTCACGGATGGGAGCCGAGTCAACACATGGCCGTGTGTCGCAATGGGTAATATCCTGAATGAAAGCGGCTAACCGGGTTAATTTTTCCCTCATTACTTCATGATAGTCACGACCATAGGCATAATAGGCAACCCGCAATGCTTCAGGCGGTTGAAAACGTGTTGGATAGTAATTGAGGGCTAGTGAGATGACCGTTTGTGCGCCTTCGAGCAGCAATGAGGGATCTTGGCGCAGTTCCCGATGTCCTGCGGCCCATGCAAGGCAACCGTTATGCCCCAGTTCAATCCACCGGTCGTAGCGCGCTACCTCATTCTCTTCAACAGGAATGGCAGCAGCAAAGCCGCAAGCGTCAAAGCCCAGGCTTGTCGCCTGAGCCTTGATTTTTGCAGCTATGTCGTTATTCGGGGATGGCATCGAATTGATAACCTTGCTGCTGTAGCCACTCGATGGCTCGAGGCAAGGCATATTTCATGTTTTTCTCGGCTTTGAGCGAGTCGTGGAAGACGATAATCGAGCCGTTGCGCGCATACCGCTTGACATTGGCAAGCACTTGTTCACCAGTGAGTTTGCGACTGTAGTCACGGGTTACAAGGTCATACATGATAATTGCAAATCGCGATCGCAAAACCTTGGACTGGCCCCATCGCAGCAGGCCGTGTGGGGGCCTGAACAGCGTGCTGCCGATGAGTTCGTTGGCACGAAAGACGTTGTGCAGATAGTGTTTGGTTCCCACATGAGCTCCCTGCAGGTGGCTCATCGTGTGATTGCCTACCGAGTGACCACGGCGACGTACTTCCTCGAGCAACTCGGGATGGCGTTCCACATTTTCCCCGACCATGAAGAATGTCGCTTTGATGCCATACCGGTCAAGCGTGTCCAGCACCCAAGGCGTTACCTCGGGAATGGGACCGTCATCAAAGGTCAAATAGACCGTGTGGTCGCGCTTGTGAATGCGCCACACGGTCTCGGGGAATATCATACGGTAGATGAGGGGCGGACGTTCAACTAACACGGTGTAATGAAGGATTTTATCATCACTATACCGGCAATCTGCTTCATTCGGCAGCCGCCTCAGCCTCAGCTTGAGCCTGAGCTTGTTGTTGCGCAGCCTGCTGCTTCCTCAACATGGCTTCATCATAGGCACGCTGATAGGATTGCAAGCGCTCAATGTTGACACCGGTTGCCGATACCTCATCCATCAGTTTCTTGTAGGGCTCTTCGCCGTTATTCTGGAAATAGTCATGCAGCATGTAGAACAAATACTGCTGATCGATGAATTTGTCGGTTGCAGTCAAGCGGTCATACTTGGATGCATCAAGCGATTGATAGAAGCGCACATATTTTGCGTACCTCAAGATTTCGCTCTTGAGAATATCGTTGCTCTTCTTGAGGCATTCCTCATCATTGCTTACCTGGCCAAGATTATAGTAAACATCAGCCACCTGCTCACCCATCTGAACGGTGAATGGAGTGATGGCAACGGGCAGTTTCTCCATCATCAGGTCAAGAATGTGGCGCGCCTTGGTAAAGCGGTCGGCTGCATAGGCTTCCTGAGTCATGCCGGCAGGAATGGTCTTGTCGCCGTTTTTCGCAGCGATGCCCTCGTTGGTCAGTTCAGATGCGAGGTCAATGAGCGCACTGCGAATGGTGGTCACCATGCGGCATACAGTCTCATCGAGGTAGATTTCGCCTGGCTTGGCCGTGTCGAGACCGCCCCACTTGAACTTGTTCACAACGTTGTCATACATGATATCGGTCGATACACCTGTATTACCGTTACCCTCATTCACGATGGGCGATACTTGGTAAACAAGACCGGTCAGTTTCAGGTAGGGATCAAGGCCCAGATAATAGCTGTTGGGCACAGTCATTGCGAAATAGCAGGGACGGTTCCAGCCTTGAGCAATGCTGCTGGCAATGATGTCGAACGACATCAATTGGCTGGAAGTCATACCTGCACCCATGCGCTGCAGATCAAGGTTGATTGAAGGCTGTATCAGGTCGCGTTGCTCTTCACGCACCACACCTGCCTTAATGGCCTGGTCAGCATTTACGGGAATAAACACCTTGGGATAATGGATCTCGCTGATGCCATAAGGATTGTTCTTGCTCTCGGGACTATAGATATGTGCCAGTGATGCAAGAGCCTCGGTAGGCGTTTGGTCGGGCTGAATGAAGTAGTTGAACTGACGGTCATCGTAGGCAAAGGTTGTATTGCTTGCCTGCATGGGAACCGGAGCCGACTCATAGGCAGCGCGCTGCATCTGGCTGATGTACCAATCGGTTGACAGATAGCTCAGGTTGACAGCACGCACGTCGGTGCGATATCCCTCAACTTCCTGCAGGTACCACAACGGGAAGGTATCGTTATCACCATTGCAGAAGATGATGCCGTTGGGGGCAACGCTCGACAGGTAGTTGCGGCCGAAGTCGCGCGCGGCATAGCGTCCGCTGCGGTCGTGGTCGTCCCACGTCTGGCTCACCATCTGCAGGGGCACGATCAGGCCAATGAGGGCAGCCACTGCAGCCACTGCAGTAGCCACTGCACCACGGTTGCCGTTATTGGCAACAGCAGCAGCCTGCTCGCCTTCCTTGGCGGCTTTCTTTTTGCTCTTGAGTGCCCACATCACGAGGCTCCACAATCCGGCAACTCCCATGCCGACCCAGATGCAGAAGGCATAGAACGAACCGGCGTAGGCATAGTCACGCTCACGAGGCTGGTTAGGAGTCTGGTTCAGGTACAGCACGATGGCGATACCCGTCATGAAGAACAGGAAGAAGATTACCCAGAACTGTTCGATGCCGCGACGGCCGCGGTAAGCTTGCCACAGCAGGCCGATGATGCCCATGATGAGCGGCAGTAGGTAGAACACGTTGTGGCCCTTGTTGCCCTTGCCCAGGTCGTCGGGCAGCAGGCTCTGGTCACCCAGACGCGGGTTGTCGATGAACGAGTATCCTGAAATCCAGTTGCCATGGGTGATTTCGCCCATGCCCTGCAAATCATTCTGGCGACCGGCAAAGTTCCACATGAAGTAGCGCCAGTACATGTAATTGAGCTGGTAGTCAACAAAGAATCTCAGATTCTCCATCATGGTGGGCTTGAGTTTCGTCTCATGCTCGATGGCGTTGCCATCAGCATCCAGCTTGGTTGTGGCTTCGACTTGAGTGCCCTGCATGCCGAGCCAATCAATATACTCCGAAGCATGTTTCTCGTCGTGGATGCGCGGGAACAGCATGTTTTGCTCAGGACTGTAACGGAAGATTTTCTTGTAGCCCAGTTCCTTGTAACGGTCAGGCTGGTCGGGGCTTTCCTTCACCTCAGGAGCATATTGCATGGGACCGTTTTTGGTGGCAGGCTCCATCGTTCCATTGCTGCTGTTCTGATACATAATGTCACTGTAGAGCGTGCGTCCGTACAGCAGCGGGGTCTCGCCATACTGCTCACGGCTCAGGTACTTGGCCAGTGCAAAGGTGTTGTTGGGCGAGTTCTCGTCAAGCGGAGTGTTCTGTGAGCTGCGGATAAGAATCATCGCATAGCAGCTGAAACCGATGAAAATCACCAGAATGCAGCTGATGATATTGGTAAATGTGCGCACAGGAATGTGTTTCATGTTCTTGAGGAACAGATAGACGCACAAAGCAATAAACAGAATCAGAGGGATAATCCAGCCGTCGCCAATCAGTATGATGCCCGACAGCAGAATAGACAGGGCGAACGACAGCTTGATGCGGAGGTTGCTCTTGTTGCTGTAGAGTTCCCACAATGCCCATGCCAGAGATGCAATGAGCAAGATGGCATAAACGAGGACGCCCGAGTTGAACGACATGCCCAGCGTATTGACAAAGAACAGGTCAAACTTCTGGCCCATCTTGACAAATCCAGGCTCCAGACCGTACAGGATCAGTCCCACGATGACAAATGAAATGAGCAGTGTAATCAACGAACCTTTCACGTTCGAATCTTTTCCCTTGGCACGGCACTGACGATAATAAAAAATCAGCGCGATAGCGGGGATGCACAGCAAGTTCAGCAGGTGGACACCCAGTGACACGCCCAAAACATAGGCAATAAGGATAATCCAGCGGTCGCTGCCGGGCTCATTGGCCCTGTTTTCCCACTTGAGGATGAGCCAGAACACCAGTGCAGTGCAGAATGATGAGAATGCATATACCTCGGCCTCGACGGCGCTGAACCAGAAAGTATCGCTCCATGTGTAGGCCAGCGCACCACAGATGCCGCTGCCCATAACCACGAGATACTGTGCAAGCGTCATCTTGTCCTCCTCGCCGTCATTGACGACGAGTTTCTTTACCAGATGGGTGATGGACCAGAACAGCAACAGGATGGTCAAGGCACTGAAGATGGCCGACATGGCATTGACGCACTTGGCCACAGCCATCACGTCACCACCGGCAAATTTGCTGGCGAAGTTGGCGGCAAGAATAAAGATGGGGTTGCCGGGCGGATGGCCGATTTCAGTCTTAAAACCTTGTGCGATAAACTCTGGGCAGTCCCAGAAACTGGCGGTAGGCTCTATGGTCAGCAGATAGGTTGCGGCTGCCACAATAAAGATGAGCCATCCCAGCAGGTCGTTGATGAGCTTGTACTTCTTCATCGTTTTTCTGTAAAAAATTTGGTTTTATTTCGTTGTTAATATTGATTGCTGCATGTACTAAACGGCAAAATTACTCATAATCTTTTAAAACAAGCCCCTTAAATACCCGAAATTGACCAATTTTAACGGCAACCGCCCCGATATTAACAGTTTCTAGTCCCAAGTTTAAGGTTTCTGCATGGCTTGCTCTCCTGTTTTTCTGGCAGCAGGAAATCAACAGTAAATTATGCCTCAGCTACCTCGGCAACCAATCATCGGCATCCTTTTATGGAAAAAGATGTGTTTTTGGGGAGATGATATACGGTATGTTGTTGCTTTTTTGTACTTTTGTATCGAATTGGGACTGGTGCTTGGATTCACTTGTCTTGCTTAACCCTGAATCATTTGTTATTCACATAATTAACCCAAATCTACAGTGTTATGAAGAAGTTTTTATCTCTATTATTTGTTGCTGTGTTGGCAATGTCGGCATGGGCAGACACAACTGTGACCTTTGTTCCTGGAACAACCGTCGGCTCAAACACATCGGCCAACGCTTTTGACCAGATGTCGCTTGATGGAGTTACCATCACTTGCACATCTGGAGCTTTTGCTGCTGCTCAGTATCGTTTTGCAGGAGGCAGCCATGCCACTGTGTCTTCGACTGTAGGAAATATCAAGAAGGTGGAGTTTACCTGCACGGGTTCCTATGGACAGTCCTATGGCCCCAACCAGTTCTATGGTGACGGATACACTAGCCATTCAGGCAGTAATGTCGGCATCTGGCAGGGTGATACGACCTTCTTTGAACTGAATACCGCATCCCAGGTGCGTTGCTCCAAGATTGTTGTTACCATTGCCGAGGAGGTAGTCCAAGAGCTGGTTCCTCCTGTGTTCATCCCCAACGGAGGCGAGTTCACCGGCAGCCTGGAAGTGACCTTGAAATGCGCTACCGAGAATGCCGAAATCTGTTACTTTGAGGGTCTGCCTGAGGGTGATTGGGCCAACTGGACTTATTATAATGCCCCCTTCTATGTGACCGAGACCAAGACCTATACTGCCTATTCTCAAAAGGGCGACGAGATTAGTGAATTTGTGACCGTTACCTTCACCAAGGTTGAACCGACAGTTGAGGCTCCCGTCTTCACTCCTGCTTCGTGCACCTTTACCGATCGACTGGATGTGACACTGACCTGCGCTACTCCCAATGCCAAGATTTACTACAGCTTGGATCAAGATCTGTGGAGCGAGTATCTCAATCCCATCCCTGTAACCGATGACATCACCATCTGGGCCAAGGCTATGGTGGGTGATGTGGAGAGCGAGATTGTTAGCGCTAACTACATAAAGGTTTCCAACACGAGCGAAGTGACCTTTGACGCTACAGTTGATTTTGGCACCGGTGACGGCAACCGCCATTCATTTACTATCGTGAAAGATCCCGTGACCATGTTTGTGGGTGACGGTCTGGTTCACGCCAACGGTCATTACCGCTTCTATGGGCCAAGTGACTCGGCTCGCGTCGTCTTCACTTCGACCGGTGGCCCAATCCTCAAGATTGAGTTTAACGGAATGAGTGGCTATACCGCCAGCGAGCTGTCCAAGGCCGAAGGCAATGAGGGCACCTGGACTACCAGTGGCACCGACGGTGTTTGGGAAGGCTATGCCAACGAGGTTGTCTTCAAGATTAACAAGCAGTGCCGCTTCACCACGATTAACGTGACCGTTGCCGGTAGTGAGCCCGCCTTTATCCGTGGTGATGTCAATAACAGCGGTGATGTGACGATTGCAGACATTGCTGCATTGATTGACTATCTGCTGGACAAAAATCCCGATAACATCAATCTTGACGCTGCCGATTGTAACCAGGACCAGAATGTCACCATCGGTGATATTACAGCATTGATCGACTACCTGTTGACTTTAACTTGGTAAATACTGGATTTGATATAAAGTAACCGATAGGGTGGGCCTCGTGAAGGGTGGCTCACCCTGTTTTTTTGAATTAACGGTCTGGTTAAAATGGAAGATGTTGTCGTGGTAACCGAAACTTCAAATTTTGTTTTTTTAGAAAAAACATTTAACTTTGTGGCTTGTTACATGTCTAATAGACAAAATAGAACAACGATTTAAACATTACGGCAATGAAAAAGATCAGATTATACATGACAATTGTGGTGCTGGCACTGGCTGGCATCATGTCAACCCAGCTCAGCGCTCAGGTGATTCGTGATGCTGATTTCAACAGCATCGGACGCATCAACGGCAATGGGGTGGTGCGCAACGAGGCTGGTCGCTCGGTGGGCTCGTTTGACGCCGACGGCACTGTGCGCAGCAACGATGGCTCGGCACTTGGAATCATCAAGCAGCTGGATATCTTTGACACACAGGGAAACCGCATTGGCTATATCAACCCTAATGGTGCTGTCCATGACGGCGAGAGCAATGTTCTTGGCTACATCAGCATCAACGATGGTAAGGTAACCGATGCCGAGAAAAATACCATCGGCTTTGCCCGTGGTGTGCGTGTCGATTGGATTGCATGCTACTTTTTCTTCCATTTTTTTGAGAAGTAGTTTTTAGGCTATAGGTTTTTAGGGCAAAGAATGAAGAAAATCTTGACGATATTGGCTATTGTGCTGCTGGCAGCCAATAGCCTTTTTGCTCAACTGCCGGCCGACTCGGTGTTGCGCCGCTATGCTGCTGGGATGCTCATGGTGGGCTTTAAGGGAGACAGCGTGACCGAAGACTGTGACGCGGCGCGTTATGTGCGTGACTTGAAGGTGGGTGCCATTGTCCTGTTCGACATCGACGTCACAGGTGATGCCACACTCGGCTCGCGCAACATCACCAGCAAGGAACGCTTGACGCGCATGACCGCCCAACTCCAGGCCTGGGCCGATTATCCTCTGCTCATCGCTACCGATCAGGAGGGCGGCAAGGTCGCTCGCCTCAAGCCACAATATGGCTTCCAACCAACAGTAACTGCAGAGTACTTGGGCACCCTCGATAACGAGGACACTACACGCTATTATGCGGCGCGCTTGTCGCGGGAGATGCGTGAAGCAGGTGTGAATGTCAACCTGGCTCCAGTGGTCGATGTCCTCAACCATGACTGCGCCGCAGTGGGGCACTTCTTGCGTTGTTTCTCCAAGGATCCTGATGTAATCGTGCGTCATGCTGGATGGTTCATCGAGGAGAGCCACCGCCAGGGAGTTCTTTGCACTTTGAAGCACTTCCCAGGCCACGGTAATGCCATCGACGACTCACATTACGGCTTTGTTGATGTGACCAATGCTTGGACACCTCAGGAGCTTGAACCCTTCAGTCGTCTCATTGATGCCGGCAAGGTTGACCTCATCATGACGGCCCACTTGTTCAATCGTCAGATTGATGAAGATTATCCTGCCACGTTGTCCAAGAAGACCATTAACAACTTGTTGCGTGGGCAGTTAGGATATGATGGCGTTGTGGTTACCGACGACTTGTACATGCAAGCCATCCGCAACCAGTACAGTATTCCCACAGCACTGGAGTTAGCCATTAACGCAGGTGCCGACCTTATTTGTGTGGGCAACAACATCAGCACCGGTTTCGAAGCCGATCGCCCCTTCAAACTGGTTGAAATGATTGTCAATTCGGTCAAGGAAGGCCGCATTCCCTGGGAGCGACTCCTGGAGTCCAATGAGAGAATCCGAAGGTTATCAATGAAATATAATAGTTCACCGTGCCTTAGCACTGCTACGGCTAATAAACAATGAATATATGAAACGACTCATCTTCACCATCGCCATCACCGTTGTGGCAACTATGTCCGCCCTGGCATGTGGCAAATCCCTCAAGATGCCCAATGCCCTCAAGGTTGGAGACAAAATCGCTATCATTTCACCTGCCAGCACACCTGGTGACGATAATCCCGAGAAAGCGGCAGCTACACTGCGCGCCTGGGGCTTCGAACCCGTTATCGCCGAGCATGTGCTTGGCAAGTGCCACATGTATTCCGGAACTATCGATGAGCGCTGTGCCGACTTGCGTTGGGCGCTCAACGACCCCAGCATCAAGGCAATCGTCTGCACCCGTGGCGGCTACGGTTCTGCCATGCTGCTCGACCCGATGACACACCAGGACTTCAACCGCCACCCCAAGTGGATTGTGGGCTATAGCGACATTACTGCATTGCACAGCGCAATGGTGTGCAGCGGTGTGATGAGCCTGCATGCCAACATGGGTGGTGCCTTGGGCGGCCGTGGTGCAAATGATAGCATCAACCTGATGTTGCGCGACGTGCTGTTAGGCAACCTGCCCAGCTATACCGTCCCTGCCCACCCGCTCAACAAGATGGGCACTGCACGGGGCATCGTCATTGGCGGCAACATGTCAGTTTTCACCAATATCGGAGGCAGCCGCGAGTGGGACTTCATGGACCGCGACAACATCAAGGGCAAAGACATTATTCTCTTTTTTGAGGATGTGAGCGAGAGCATGCCCCGTGTCAATAGCATGTTGCAGCAGTTGCGCCTCAAGGGTGTGCTCAGCCATGTCAAGGGCATCATCGTGGGCCGTTTCACCGACTATGAGCCAGGTAACGGCTACACCGACATGAACGAGATGCTGGCCGAGACCTTGAACGGCTACGGCATACCCGTGTGCTATGATTTCCCCGCTAGTCACGACGAGGATTGGAACTATCCCATGATTGAAGGATGCCCCGCCACACTACAAGTGACGCCTCAAGGTGTGACCTTGAAATATGGCAAGGAATAATTGGCCTCAGGTTACTTATAGTTCTTAATAACAATGACTCGAAAAGACAAACTCCTGATTCTTGCCATCGTGGCAGTGGTCGCACTGGTGATAGCGCATGCTTTTATATCGCTCGACTTTGTCCGTCACGGCCGCAAAGTGATTTCACGGGTTGAACTCAAGAACCTCGATCCAGCCAACAACGGTATCAACATCGAGGTGACCGAGCCATGGTATAATCCACACAAGGAGCTGGCCTTTAATGTGATGGAGCCCGATGAGCGCAACTTTGACCGCTTTGATGTCACACGTTGCCTGTTGCAGTGTGCTCAGCATTTGAGCGACCGCGATTTCTCTCGCATCTTCCTGTGTAACAAGGGCAATAGACTCTACTATATTAAAGCCGACGATTTCAAGCAGCTGGGAGAGCAATACAAGATAGGTGAAACGCTCAACACATTGAGCCTCTATGTGAAACTGCCCCAGGTGAGCTACACGCTCAACGACAGCGCCGCATTCCCCGTCCGTGGTGGCATGCTGGGCAGTCTTTCGGATGCCCAGGACTGGAACCAGATGATGAGTAACCTGCTCAAGTAATTATCGGTAATTGGACTTAAAAACCGCGCCTCTATATAACCTGGCGCGGTTTTTGGCATGGGATTTGCAAGGATATTGTAGATTAAGTTATCGTGTATCTATAATATAGAAAGGAGTGAGCAATGTCGATTTTCAGAGTATTATTGTCGATTATATTCCCGCCGCTGGCTGTGCTGGATAAGGGCTGTGGTTCGGTACTGATTGTGCTATTACTGACCTTGGCTGGATGGATTCCGGGTGTGATTGGTGCATTGGTAATCCTTAACAAGGATACGAATATGGTGTACAACAAGCCTTCCTATCCTAGCTATCCCACTACTAACCACCGTACGCGCTGCGACTACTGACAGGCGAAGAATACTCCCCATAAAAGCATACCATCTATTCAGGGACTTGAATGGCCTTTGGGCCATTAGGTCCCTGAATAGTTTAATGCCTTTGATGCGTCTTACTCAATATAAGATATATCGCATTTGTTAAAAAATATGAATGCGGCTAGAAAAATTTGCCAGTTCGGCAAGTTGCCGTAACTTTGCATAAAAATTGAATATAATTACCTTTTTAGGGAGTTCAATTTTCACCAATATCGACAATAATAGTTTAACCTAAATAATTGAGAATCAATGGAATTACCATTTGCTGAATCTTGGAAAATCAAGATGATCGAGCCTCTGCGCAAGAGCACTCGTGCCGAGCGTGAGCAGTGGCTCAAGGAAGCCCACAACAACGTTTTCATGCTCAAGGCCGAGCAGGTTTACATCGATTGCCTTACCGATTCCGGTACCGGTGCGATGAGCGACCGCCAGTGGGCCGAGATGATGCTGGGTGACGAGAGTTACGCCGGTGCCACCTCGTTCTACAAGTTTGAGAGCGTCGTACAACGCATCTTCGGTTTCAAGTATGTCATTCCCACCCACCAGGGTCGTGCAGCCGAGAACGTGCTGTTTTCCTATCTGGTGAAGGAAGGCAACGTCATCCCCGGCAATGCCCACTTCGACACCACCAAGGGTCACATCGAGGCCCGCAAGGCCAAGGCTATCGATGTCACCATCGACGAGGCCAAGGACACCCAGCTTGAAATCCCCTTCAAGGGTAATGTATCTCTCGAGAAGCTGGAGAAGGTGCTGAGCGAGAATAAGGGTAACGTTCCCTTCATGGTGCTCACCGTGACCAACAACACCGTTGGTGGTCAGCCCGTGTCGATGAAGAACATCAAGGAGACCTGCGAACTCTGCCACAAGTATGGCGTGCCCGTCGTGATGGACAGCGCCCGCTTTGCCGAGAACTCCTACTTCATCAAGACCCGCGAGGAGGGTTACGCTGACAAGACCATCAAGGAGATTGCCCGCGAGATGTACTCCTACGTTGACGCCATGACCATGTCGGCCAAGAAGGACGGCCTCGTGAACATGGGCGGCTTCATCGCCACCAACCGCGAGGACTGGTACGAGGGTGCCAAGTTGTTCTGCATCCCCTTTGAGGGCTTTATCACCTACGGTGGTATGAATGGTCGCGACCTCAATGCTTTGGCAGTCGGTTTGGACGAGAACACCGAGTTTGAGATGCTTGAGACCCGCATTCACCAGGTTCAGTACCTCGCCAGCAAGCTTGACGAGTACGGCATTCCTTATCAGCGTCCCGTTGGCGGTCACGCTCTGTTTATTGATGCCGACAAGGTGCTCTGCAATGTTCCTAAGGAAGAGTTCCCCGCTCAGACCTTGACCTGTGAGCTCTACCTCGAGGCAGGTATCCGCGGTTGCGAAATCGGCTACATCCTGGCCGACCGTGACCCCGTCACCCGCGAGAACCGCTTTGGTGGTCTCGACCTGCTGCGCCTGTGCATCGCCCGTCGCGTTTACACCGACAACCACATGAACGTGATTGCCGCAGCCCTGAAGAATGTTTATGACCGTCGTGAAGAGATCACCCGTGGTGTCGCCATCGAGTGGGAAGCCCCGCTGATGCGCCACTTCACCGTGAAGTTGAAACGACTGGGCTAATCAAGTTACCAACTTGCGATACAAACGCTTCTAATTATCATTAACAAATTACAGCGGCGGTAGGACCAACGTCCTGCCGCCTTTTTTGCCTTTACACACATATTAATGATTACAGTGTGCCTTGCTCGACGCGTACGCAGATGCGTTCAATCATTGCATCTTGTTTGTCCTTGTTGGGATGGTAGCCGGCCTTGAGGCTGGCACCGAAGAATTTGCTGAAGGTTTGCCAAAATCCGGCCCTGAAAGTGCCCAAAAAGGCTTTGAGGATGCTGTAGCTGCTCTGGTTCGTCTCGCGGTTAATGAGTTTGATGAGCATTTTTCCCTGGCTTTTGGTCATCTTTTTCATTTGGGGTTTGTACTGTTCAAACAACTCTTTTTCAAAGCGTTTGAGGTAGGCCCGCTTTTGTTTCTCGGTCTGGTAGGTATCGATGTACTCATAGGTCTCCAGCAGGGTGGAGCTGATGAGTTTGGCATAGGGCAGTGTCTTTTTCACGTCGCGCACCGTTTTCCAGTAGAACTTCTCCTCGGCCTTGTTGCGGAAGCGCTCTCGGGGATATATGGTGATGGGATTGAAGACAATCATCGCCAGCGTGTCGCCGGTCGAGGGCTCGATGAAATGGTAGTACCCGGCAAAGGTCTTCTGCAATGCCGATGGCAACTCGATGTTGTCGAGAGGATCGTTCACGGCAGGTGCAGCGTGTGCATTAGTGCCCGTTAATGCCGTCATGGTTACGGCAATAGCTAATATGAGGAATAACCGTTTCATTTCTTCGCGGCAAAAGTAGAACAAAGAAATGAATCACAGCAAGATTTAGGTGTTAAAATAAGTTGTTAGTCGGTAGTCCCTTTATTTTAAAGCACGCAGGAGACCGGCATAGGAAACAGTGACACCCACGCAGCAGCCTTTGGCCTGGGGATTAAATGAGTTAAATTTGGCATGTGTAACAAAGGGTGTGATGCGCACCGATGAAGTGTAATGGGCTTGATGGTCGTTGCCAAAGGAGTAGTCCACCAGTTTTCCATGCAGTTTGAAGTCAAAGTCCACGCTTGCTGTCCAGTCAAAATTCTTTTCGTGAGTGCCGGTTACATCATCGATTGTGGGACGCTCGATGCCCTCATCGTCTTTTTCATACTTGATGTGGTTCAGTTCCCAGGACAGGCGGCTAGCGGTAAATCCCACAGCGGGAGTAATAGAAAACTTGCCATTTTTCCACACGGTATAGCCCAGTTGCAGGCTCACGCCAAACAATGTGGGATTGGCTGTAGCATTCAGTTGCGCATTTCGGCCTTGTTCATCAAAGGCAGCATAGGGATTATCGTTCTTGAACGACGGTTGGCCATAGGATAGGTCAACCTTGAACCTCAACCGGTTATAGTCAAGATTCAAGCCTCCTGTAAACAGGGCGCAACCCTTGAGGTCATCGCCCAGCGAGCCAGTAGGCATCATGCCGCCCACGCCCACTTGGAAACCTACTCCCAGTGGCTGATACACCGATGCGTTCTCTTGAGCGCGCATTGCGGCAGGAGCCAGTGTCAACATGGCCATGAGCAATAAAAATGTTTGTTTCATCGTCAATTCCCAGTTTTTCTTTAATAACGGACAATGACGCAAATCATTGTGTCACCACCACAGGCTGCGGAAGTACTTGTGGTAGAGAGACAGCCCCTCGCTGATGGGCTTGAGTGAAGCCTTTGCGGCATGCTTGAGGTCGGCCAGGTCTTCCTCGTTGTTCCAGATGGCTTTGATATAGGCTTTATATTCTGGGGTATCTTCCTCGGTTTGGCAAGCGATGCGCTCAAAGGCGTATATCATTTTATCGAGGATTTCTTCCCATTCCTCGCGGGTCATTGTCAAGCGGGGAGTGCGCTCATAGTGCTGCTTGTATGCAATCAGGCGAGGCAGGATAAACTTGGCGATTGTGATGTCCAGGTCATACAATTCGTCAACATCAATAGTTTGGGCAATGGCCCTGGGATCATAGTTGTTGTTCATATCAATTGGAGAGGTTAATTTATGTTTCAGCAAGCAATATTACCTCTTTTTCTTGACATGGCAATGAAAAACTAAGCAAAATCGGTATAATCATTGGCAAAAGGCCAAAAAACGCTGCAAGTAACGCTTTTTAAAGAGAAAAAATGTCGGTTTATTCACCTACTTTATTGATTAGCATTACAATGTGCAATCTTTTTAGTAACTTTGCAGGCTCAACAAGGACAATTAAGATTAATATCACGATAAAATGGAGAAAGAGAAGAAATTTGCACGCACGTTGGTAACAACGGCGTTGCCCTATGCTAACGGCCCTGTTCACATCGGTCACTTGGCTGGCGTTTATGTTCCCGCTGACATCTATGTGCGTTACCTGCGTCTGCAGGGTGAGAACGTGCTTTTTGTGGGTGGCAGCGATGAGCATGGTGTTCCCGTGACACAGCGCGCCCGCAAGGAGGGTATCACTCCCCAGCAGGTTGTGGACCGCTACCATGAGCTGATCAGGACCTCGTTTGAAGACCTGGGCATCTCTTACGATATCTATAGCCGCACGACAAGCAAGACGCATCATCAGTTTGCTGCCGAGTTCTTTCGCAAGCTTTATGACGATGGCAAACTCATCGAGAAGACCACCAAGCAATTCTATGATGAAATCGATGGCAAATTCCTCACCGACCGTGACGTTGAGGGCGAGTGCCCCTACTGCCACCATCCGGCAGCCAAGGGCAACCAGTGTGAGGACGGCTGTGGCCGCGACTTGGACCCGACCGAACTCATCAACCCGCACGCCAAGGACAGTGATCATCCCCTCGTTCTCAAGGACACCACTAACTGGTTCCTGCCGCTCAACGAGTATGAAGGCTGGCTCAAGGAGTGGATTCTCGAAGGCCATCAGGAATGGCGCAGCAACGTTTATGGCCAGTGCAAGTCATGGCTTGACAATGGTTTGCAGCCCCGCGCTATGACGCGCGACCTGGACTGGGGCATCCCTGTGCCCGTCGAGGGTGCTGAGGGCAAGGTGCTTTATGTCTGGTTTGACGCGCCCATCGGCTACATCAGCAATACCAAGGAACTGTGCGATGCCCAGCCCGAGCGTTGGGGTACATGGCAGCAATGGTGGCAGCAGCAGGACACGCGTCTCATCCACTTCATCGGCAAGGACAATATCGTGTTCCACTGCATTATATTCCCCACGATGATGAAGGCCCACGGTGACTATGTAATGCCCGACAATGTACCTGCCAACGAATTTCTGAACCTCGAGGGCGACAAGATTTCAACCAGCCGCAACTGGGCGGTCTGGCTGCATGAGTACCTCAAGGACTTCCCCGGCAAGCAGGACGTGCTGCGCTATGTGCTTACTGCCAACGCCCCCGAGACCAAGGACAATGACTTCACCTGGAAAGATTTCCAGGCCCGCAACAACAACGAGTTGGTGGCCATCCTGGGTAACTTCGTGAACCGTGCACTGGTGCTGACTCACAAGTTCTGTGAGGGAATCGTGCCCGAGGTGGGCGAACTAACGGACATTGACCGCGAGGCCATCGAGGAGTTCAAGAACGTGAAGGCCACCTTGAGCGACAACATCGAGCACTTCCACTTCCGCGAGGCTCAAAAAGACGCCATGAACCTGGCGCGCATCGGCAACAAGTATCTTGCCGATACCGAGCCTTGGAAACTTGCCAAAACCGACATGGCTCGCGTGAAGACTATCATGCATCTGGCCCTGCAGATTACGGCCAACCTGTCGATTGCCTTTGAGCCCTTCTTGCCCTTCAGCTCCGCAAAACTGCGTAGCATGATTGGCATGGAGAGGGTAGAATGGAACCGTTTGGGTGACATCGACATCCTGCCCGCAGGCCGCCAGCTTGAGCAACCCGTGCTGTTGTTCGAGAAAATTGAGGACGATGTTATCGATGCGCAAATCCAACGATTGGAACGTATCAAGCAGGAGAATATCATCAACAACTTCAAACCCAAGCCTGTTACCACGTCTTGCACTATCGACGATTTTGCCAAGTTGGACATCCGAGTGGGCACCGTCATTGCCTGTGAGAAGGTGAAAAAAGCTGACAAACTGCTGAAGTTCACCATCGACGACGGCATGGCAGGACGTACCATCATCAGCGGCATAGCCAAGTGGTATGAGCCCGAGGAACTGGTCGGCAAGCAGGTGTGCTTTATTGCCAACTTCCCTCCGCGCAAACTCAAGGGCATCGAGAGCCAGGGCATGATCCTGAGTGCCGAGGACGCTGGCGGCCGCCTCGTCGTTATCGGCCCCACGGGTCCCGTCAAGCCCGGTTGTCAAGTAGGGTAATATTCAAGCGGCTTTGGGCCGCATGAAGTTTAGAGTTTAGTGGTTAGAGAGTGTTCTCTGGCCACTTGCTTTTTTATAAAGATGATTTACGGTTAAACACCCGAAGGGTGATCCTTTGAGTCACCCGTGGTACCTGCCAGCGAAACGAGCGAAGCGAGTGCAGTGGCAGGCACCACGGGAGGAGGGTGACGATCAGTGTCGTCGCCTACGGCGACCATTCGCCAGTCTAGATAATGGGGTCGCCTTCAGCGACATCTTTTTGTGTGTCCGTGCCCGTGGTGATGCTGTCACTCGCTTCGCTCGATAGCCAGCATTACCACGGGTTACTCATAGAATCGCCCGTTGGGCGATGAGACAGCCTTAAACCGACTGGCGAATTAGATTGATTTGCCAGCAGTGGCTTAGTATGAATTTATTGAAAGCCGTGTGCGATATTGCAACAAACAATAGAATAAGAGCTGTTTTTGTTGATGCAGTTTTGTTAAAGAAGGTTAAATAATGGTCTGAAATTTGGTTTATATTATAAACCGCTTTATCTTTGCAGCGTGAAAAATAAGAACGGTAATCGCGAGTGCTGTTCTTTTTTCGAAGAGTTTTAGTTTATTTTTTAAACCGCTTTATAGCCAAATTCAGAAACAATTCAAGTTATGGAAGAGAAGAAAATGACCGAGCGAGAGAGTCTCGAATTGATTACCGCGATGATTCAGCGCACCCGTGAGCGCTATGTGGGCGACGGCAATATCATGCTGATGTGGGGTTACCTGTCAGTAGTAGTGGCCGCCCTGGTATGGATCTTGTTAGCGAAAACTCATAATCCGTTATGGAACTGGCTGTGGTTCGCCATCGGTGTTATCGGCGGCATCGCCACTCCGATTATGGACAAAAAGCAAAGGGTGAAATCTGGCGTGAAAAGTTATTCCGACAAGCTCACTTCTCAGATTTGGACCATAGTGGGCTGCTCAGCCTTCGTTGCAACGCTGTTCTGCTTGGGATTTAGCCTGATCAAGGGCTACGACGCATGGAAGATGATGTTTGCCTTCGCACTCATTATCGTGCCGATGGCCGAGATGGCGCAGGGCATTGTCATCAAGGAGAAGTCGCTGGTGGCAGGCGGTGCCATCGGTCTGACGTGCGGCATCTTCATCGTCTGCTGCATTGCTGCCGAGGTTCCCTTGTATGCCAGTCTGATTCTGCCGCTGTTCATCATCGCCTTCATCTGCATGATGATTATCCCGGGTCACATCATTAACCATAAAGCCCGCCTGCAGCGATGAAAGAGCTTGATCCCATTCTTCACTCCCAGCTGCGGCTGGCAGTGATGTCCATCCTGATGAACGTGGACGAGGCCGACTTTGTCTATCTCAAGGAACAGACCGAGTCCACAGCAGGTAACCTGAGCGTGCAGCTCGAAAAACTGTCCAATGCCGGTTACATTACCGTCACCAAGGGATTTGTCGGCAAGAAGACACGCACTACCTGCCAGGTCACCGACCAGGGCCGAGAGGCTTTCAAGCAATATGTCGAAGCCCTAAAAGATTACCTGAATCTGTAAAATAGCTGATTCATAAAGTAATAGGAGCACTCATCCATAGCTGGGGTGGGTGCTTCTTACAATATGTGGGGTTTCTCGTCTGGGAGATGTGTGCTGAGGATGCGTTGAGGCTTGGGGTAGAGGTTATTGGCGCGGTTGCCCAGGTTGTTGGCAAAGCCCAGGACGGCACCCTCGTGGGCAATGAGGACGTAGCCACGTGGAGCGTCAATAGTGATACTCTCACCGCGCAGGTAGCGCAAGGCTGTAGGATAGTCCACTTCGGCAACAGGAAATGCCCCCTCACTCCTTGCGATCGACATGGCCAGGGCATGGTGCGGGACCGTCTTGCGTCCCATCACGGTAGCCAGTTCCACACCGGCATGCAGCACAGTCAGCGAAGAACGCAGGGCCGCTACTTCGCGACGGATATCCTGAGGCACTGCAATCGATAATTCGCCCTGCAGTTCAAACACATAATCGTCAGGGTGAGATATCCAGTTTTTGCCGATTTCATCGGCTTTTTTTGTTGTTTTTTCCTTGATACGGATTTCTTGCCGCGGTGCGTCTCCATCCTTGCGGAATACTGCCATAAACAATCCCTCGCCGTCCACTCGGTGGGGCATGAAGCGATAGCAGTGAGCATCGCTCCCGATGGCTGGATGTATGTTCCATGACGGCTCAATTGGAACCTCAAGATTTTGGGCACCCAACTCATTGGCGATGAAGTCGGCCATCAGCTCATTCTCTTGGCGGTTGTAGGTGCAGGTGCTGTATATGAGCAGACCGCCAGGACGCAGCGCCTGCCACACATCGGTGATAATCTCGTGCTGCCGTTGGGCACACTGTTCGACCAAGGTGGGTGACCATTGAGCTACTGCCTCGTCATCCTTGCGCATCATTCCCTCTCCACTGCAAGGCACGTCGGCGGCAATGACGTCAAAAAAATGTGTCAGTTTTCCTATTTGGGCTGGCGCATTGCTGGTTACTGTGCAATAGGGGTTGCCCCAACGGATGACGTTGTCGGCAAGTACTCGGGCACGCGGAGGCACGATTTCGTTGGCAACGACCAACGAATGTTCAGGCAATGCTTGAATGGCTGCAGTGGTTTTTCCGCCAGGTGCAGCACACAAGTCCAGATAGCGCACAGGCTTGTGAATCAAGTGGCTGATGACATGTGTAATGAACATCGACGAGGCATCCTGCACATAGTAGCGCCCCGCATGCCAGTCCGGGTCGAAGGTGAAGGCGGGCCTATCGGCAAGGTAGAAACCTTGTCCGCACCAGGGTACGCGCCGTGCATCATTAGGCACGTTAACGCAACGTGCGCTGTTGACACGCACAGCCACACTAGGCTCGCTTGATGTGATGGCACCGACCAGTGCCTCCCACTCGTCGGGCACAAGTCCCTGTAATTGCTCTATAAACGTCTCAGGCAGATTCATCACCGCAAAGTTAGTAAAAATCAAGCAATCTCGATGAACCCGGTCGTCAGGAATGAAAAAACGTTGTTTTCATCAACTAATCAAGGGTGTAAAAAGGCGGCATGATTGCATATAAAATTAGGGGTTGAAATTATGGTTTTTTAAGGTTTTAGAATTTGGGTAAATAAGCGATTTTTTGTAATTTTGTACGTTTTTAGTCGCCCACATTTTCGGGGTGTATAAAAGTGAAATAAACTACATTTTTATGTCAGAAGAGAACAAATATATTGAAGAACAGGAAGAGAAAAATTATTCTGCGTCAAACATTCAGGTGCTTGAAGGTCTTGAGGCCGTTCGCAAGCGCCCGGCAATGTACATCGGTGACACTCATGTCAAGGGCCTGCACCATCTGGTGAGCGAGGTCGTTGACAACTCCATCGATGAGGCTCTGGCAGGATTCTGTGACCGCATCGAGGTACTGATTGGCGAGGACAACAGTATTACCGTTCGTGACAATGGCCGCGGTATTCCTGTTGACGAGCACGAGAAACTGCACAAGTCAGCCCTCGAAGTCGTGATGACCGTGCTGCATGCCGGTGGCAAGTTTGACAAGGGTTCCTATAAGGTTTCTGGTGGTCTGCACGGCGTGGGTGTGAGCTGCGTGAACGCATTGAGCGATTACCTGCGCGCCGAGGTGCGTCGTGGCGGCAAGGTATATATGCAGGAGTACAGTTTGGGCAAGCCCACCTGCGAGGTGAAAGTCATTGGTGACTGCAAGGAGGAAGACCATGGCACCACCATCATTTTCCACCCCGACGGCAATATCTTTTCGACGACAGTCTATGAGTTTGACATCCTTTCCAACCGTCTGCGCGATTTGGCCTATCTCAATGCCGGTGTGACATTGAGTATCACCGATCTGCGCAGCAAGGATGAGAACGGTGTGGCACGCACCGAGACTTACTATAGCGAGACGGGTCTTGACGAGTTTGTGCGCTACATCGACGGCAACAAGGAAGCCCTCATTCAGGATGTCATCCACATCAAGAGCAAGAAAGGCGACATCCCTGTTGAGGTCGCCATGACCTATAACACCTCGTTCAACGAGAATATCTATTCTTTCGTTAACAATATCAACACCATCGAGGGTGGTACACACTTGACTGGTTTCCGCCGCGGTTTGGGCTCGACCTTGAAGAAGTATGCCGAGGACAACAAGATGCTCGAGAAGGCCAAGGTAGAGATTAAGCCCGAGGACTTCCGTGAAGGCCTCACCGCCATCATCTCGGTTAAGGTGCTGGAGCCCCAGTTCGAAGGTCAGACCAAAACCAAGCTCGGCAATACCGAGGTAATCGGTGCCGTCGAGACCGCAGTGCGTGATGCCCTGAACAATTATCTGGAAGAGCATCCCAATCAGGCCAAGACCGTCATTGAGAAAGTGATTCTTGCAGCACAGGCACGCCATGCCGCACAAAACGCCCGACTCAAGGTACAGCGCAAGTCGCCCCTCGCCGGCGGTGGCCTGCCCGGCAAACTCGCCGACTGTTCATCGAAGGATCCCGCCGAGAGCGAGCTCTTCCTCGTCGAGGGTGACTCGGCAGGCGGTAGCGCTAAGCAGGGCCGTGACCGCAAGTATCAGGCTATTCTGCCCTTGCGCGGTAAGATTCTCAATGTCGAGAAGGCAATGGACCACAAAGTGTTTGAGAGTGAATCGATTGTCACTATCTTCCGTGCTTTGGGTGTGACCATCGGCACCGAGGAAGATCCCAAGGAGGCCAACCTGAGCAAGCTGCGCTATCACCGCATCATCATCATGACCGATGCCGATGTCGATGGCGCACACATCGATACCCTGTTGATGACCTTCTTCTTCCGTCGCATGAGACCCCTCATCGAGAATGGTTACCTCTACATTGCTACACCTCCCTTGTATCGTGCCCGCACCAAGAAGGGTAACCGCGAGGAATATTGCTGGGATGACGTTCAGCTGCGCAAGTTCATCGACGAGTATGCTGGCGGTAACGAGGATGGCGTGACCGTGCAGCGATTCAAAGGTCTGGGTGAGATGAACCCCGATCAGTTGAGGGAAACCACCATGGATCCTGAAACCCGACTGCTCAAGCGTGTCAACATCAGCGATGCTGCCGAGGCCGACCGCATCTTCTCGATGCTTATGGGAGAGGACGTTGAGCCTCGCCGCAAGTTCATTGAGGAGAACGCCACCTATGCCACCATCGATACCTAAAGTTCTATAGGTACCATATACTAAACAAGAGACTGCCTGAAAAGAGCGGTCTCTTGTTTTGGTATAGCAGTAGTTCTGTTTACAAAGTGATGCTGAGCTGCAGGTCGTCGGTATGCGATTCGGCGGGAGTTCCCACAGCATTTTTATCTTCAAGGATACTGCGCACCAGTGGCTCCAATTTGGGATAGACTTCGCTCTCAAAGAACTCCCACAATGATTCGGCTTGTTCGGGCGCCACTTCGCCAATCATGTCGCGGATGCCTTGTTTGCCTTGCATGATGATGTCCTCGCTGTCCTTTTCCTGCTCGTTGCCCTCGACTACGGCCAGCATGGTGCGGGACAAAACCTCGCTCAAGTGCCTCAAGGTCAGTTGTGTCGCTTGTTGGGGCGTTTCGGGTAGGTGGGCAGTGCCGCCACCCATCTCTAGCATTGCCTTGAGTTGCCCCATCTGTCCGCCCAGTTTGTCCCATGCTTTCCCGGCAAGCATGGCCGCAACGCCAGGAATGGCGTCGATGATGCGTTGCCGTCCCAGTTCCCTCAGGTTGTAGCAGTCTTGCGTCTCGTTGAGCCATCGGGTGTCGATTTCGAGAGAGCGGTGCTTTTTGTCAAATGTCGCTGTCCTGATAGCAAACGGATAGCAGATGGCCGACCCTGTAGCAATTTCTACCAGACTGTCGGACCTATCATTGTTATAATAGGTGGCTGCATCGGTCACATGGAGGTGTCCGGTAAAAATGGTGTGGATGCCTGCCTGCATGAGCTTTTGGGAGACATTGTCATTATTCTTGACGATGTAGTTGGCCAGCAGGCGTTCCTGCTTGTCAAAATGTGGAACCAGATGGTGGTGCATCATGGCTATGACGCGCTTGCCTTGACGGCGGGCAGTAGATACTCGGTCGATGATCCATTGCAGGGTTTCGGGTTTGATGCGTCCCCCATTGTGATAGGTGTCCAAGCTGTCCCCACGGCTAGTGAGCGTGTTCAGTTCATCCATGTTGCTGTCGATGCCTATGACCACCACGTCCTTGAGGGGTTCGCAGCAGTAGCTCAGCGATGCCGTGTCGCGTTGTGACTCCGAACCGTAGCCATAGTCCCGATAAATCCAGGCAAAATCCTCACGGCTGACAGTGGCTGTGCTTGCTGTCTTGTCTCCGTCAAATCTCAAGGCGTAGGGATTGTTACAGTCGTGATTTCCAGGGATAACTAGCGACTTGATATCGTGCTGGGCCAATTTATCCAGATACCATGCCATGCGCTCATGGCTTGCCCGTTCACCATTATAGGTAAGGTCACCGGCGATAAGCACAAGAGCGGGCTTGATGCCGATAATACTGTCGGTGACGGCACCCATGATGTCATCGCTCATTGCCATCATCTTGCTCTCGCCAGCATCGGCGCGATCAATGGCGCTGCCTGCGGTAATCAGTTCGGGACCGAGAAGGTGCGGGTCACTGATGACGACAATGCGGTCATGCTCGGTGCGAGCCGCCAATTCGATGGCGAGCAGAGTGGATAATATCATGATGATTAACGTTGATTTTGTTCTCATGATGGTGGGTATTGCATTTATTGTGCCAATTCGTTGATGGTAAAGCCTGCAAGGGCCAGGTGACGCCAATATGCCGGGTAAGATTTGTTCACCACTTGGGCGTTGTTGATGATTAAACCCGGGAAGCGAACGGCAGCGGGAGCAAAGGCCATCGCGATGCGATGATCATCGTGGGAATCAATGGCGGGCGGGTTCGGTCTGACGGCTACCCGTTCTCCATGCCACGAAATGGCATCGTCACCATCAATCTTGAGGACATAGCCCAGTTTCATCAATTCCGTGCGCAGCGCCTCGATGCGGTCACTTTCCTTAATCCTGAGCGAGCCTACTCCAGTCATGCGAAACGAACGTTCCAGCAGACACATCAGCACTGCCCATGAGGGGACCAGATCAGGAGTAGATGCCATGTCGGCATAGGAAGAACAGCAGCATCCGATGAAACTGCTGGTATCAAGAGCCACTCCTTGTGAATCAAATCGTGACGCAATGCCGAGATTTCTGCTCAGTTCCACTAGTCGTGAGTCACCCTGGATGCTATCGTAGTTGAGTCCCTGCAAAGTCAGTGATGACTCGGGAAGCAAGGCGGCAAGGGCATACCACGGTGCTGCAGCGCTCCAGTCACCCTCGACAAGGTAGTCATTGCCTGTATAGCCTACACCCACGCTGATGCCATCACTTGAAATATCCACCGTGGCTCCCATGTCGCGCATGACCGATGCGGTCATGTGCAAATAGGGCAGGGAAACGACATTTCCCGTCAAGTGAATGTGACCGCCGCCAATAACCGGCAGAATCATCATCACAGCCGAAATGAATTGCGAGCTGACCCCTGCAGGCATTTCCACCTCACCTCCGTGCATCGTTGTGCCCTTGATATGCAAGGGGGGGAAGCCCGCTTCGCCAGCATAGTCGATGCGCGCTCCAAGTTTCTTGAGCGCTTCAACCAGAATGCCGATGGGCCGCTTGTGCATGCGCTTTGAGCCGTCAAGAGTTACCTCTAGTCCCTCGCGCGATGCAAAGTAGGCAGTGAGGAACCGCATTGCCGTGCCCGCCGCTCCCACGTTGATGTGGCCGCCATCGGTGCAGGACAAGGCTTCAACCATCGCGGCGGTATCGTCACACAGGGCAGGGCGCATCACATGGGCCGTGTCGCCGCACAGGGCAGCAATGAGCATGGCGCGGTTGGTGATGCTCTTGGAGGTGGGCAACGCTATCGAGGCGGCGGCCCGTTCAGGAGCGAATAGTTGCAGGTTCATGACTGTCACGTTGTTATTGTTAGGGCAAAGGTAGTCAAACTTTCTGGTTTTCTCTGTTTTTCAGCTTTCAGTTTTTGATGTGTTCAAACCATCGATGGTGCTAAATTAAAAAAAAGGAGTAACTTTGCGCCAAAATGAATGACATCGATGGCAGAAGATAAATCAAAAATAGAGAGCCCGTTTGCCAGGACGGCGTTGATGCTGGGCGACGAGGCGATGAATCGCTTGGCGCAATGCCGCGTGGCGGTATTCGGCATCGGCGGAGTCGGCGGCTATGTTGTCGAGGCGTTGGCAAGGAGCGGGGTAGGGGCGTTGGACCTGATTGACGATGATACAGTCAGTGTAACGAACATAAACCGCCAGATTTTCGCCTTGCACAGCACCATTGGACGTGCCAAGGTTGAAGTCGCTGCCGAGAGGGTGCGTGACATCAATCCTGAATGCACTGTGACGACGCACAAGCAATTCTATCTGCCCGACAATGCCGATGAGATTGACATGTCGCTATTTGACTATGTGGTCGATAGCCTGGATACCATCACGGCCAAGATGGAAATAGCGCGCCGTTGCCTGCGATTGGGGGTGCCGCACATCTGTTCGATGGGCGCGGCCTACAAGATGGATCCCATGGCCTTTCGTGTCGCTGATTTTGATGCTACACGCATCGACCCCTTGGCGCGCATGTTGCGCAAGCTGCTGCACCGCGAGGGAATACATCACTTCAAGTGCGTGTATAGCGAGGAGGAACCGCATTTCAACCCCGATGTTCCGGTTTATGTCGATGGCAAAAAACAACCCGGCAGCAATGCTTTTGTGCCTGCTGCCGCGGGGTTGCTGATCGCTCGTGAGGTCATCGTTGACCTCACACGCTATGATGAGGTGTCACAGTAGAATGGCAGCTGCGGGCATTCCCGTCTTAGCCATTCGTGCAATTTCCTTATTTCTTTTTAGAGCCTTTTTTACCCGAAGAACTCTTGCCGCTGGACTTCTTTGAGCTCTTGCTTGAGGAGTCTTTGCTGGACTTGCTTGAAGTCTTACTCTTGCTGCTCGAGCCTTTAGAAGACTTGCTGCCTTTTTTCTCGGCGGCTGCAGCTTGACGGGCTTCGGCCTTGGTGGGGATTTTGATTTTTTCGCCCGCCTTGATCTTGTTGCCGTCCTCAATGCCGTTGGCGCGTTCAAGGTCCTTGACTGTGAGGCCTGATTTCTCGGCAATCTTGGTCAGGGATTCTCCCTTCTGGACAGTTACTTCCGAGGGCTGTTGCGGTTTAGAGTGTTTCTTACTCTTGCTGCTCTTGCTGCTCTTGGAACTGCGTTCAGCATTGTCTCCCCTGCCTCGGCTCTTGCTGTCCTTATTGTTGTGGGCATATTTGTTGTTGCGGTCACGCCAGTTGCGGGTATTGCTTCTGGAAGCATTCTGCCTTGTCGTCTGGTCTTCGACCTTGACCTTGACTTTTTGGGAAGTGGGCTTGGCAACTTCATTGGAGCTGGCAGTGTAGGAGCCCTTGTAGGGTGCCTTGGTAGCCGCTTCACGTTCAATGTTCTTCACCTCGTCAAATTGTGCCTGTTCTTTCATTGCCAAGTCTTCCTCGGTGGGCGTTTCGACCGAAGTTGTGGCAGTTGACATTGCAAAGTCATCATTGTCGGCACTTGCATTGTTGTGGCTGGGGGCTTTTACCTTGAGGTTGTCGCCGCGTCTCACCCTCTCACTGGTCATGCCGTTGAGTGCCATCAGTTCATCTGAGGTCATGTCATATTTGGCCGCAATGGTTGATAATGTCTCTCCTCTTGCCACCTTGTGAGTGATGGTCCGCATCTCACCGGTCGAGGTAACGCCGCTCAGGTATTCCTCGGTCGTGGGCGCTTCTCCGCCTGGCTCGACAATCTGGCGATGAGCATACATGTCATCATGATAGTTGTCGATGCTGTCCTCGCTCATGATGAAACTGTAGACTTGCTGTGAGGGCAACACCAGTGTATAAGGATGGAAGTCGCCGGGTATGACATCGGAGCGGAATTGTGGGTTGAAGGTGCGTATCTCCTCAATGGGCATGTTCAGCACTTGGGCTATTTGAGCAAAGTGGATGCGTCGGTTGACTGTCACGGTGTCGGTAATCAACGGTTTACGGGCCAGCGAGGGACTGATGTTGTGCTGCTTGTAATAGGTCATCGCATAGTTGGCAGCAATGAAGGCAGGCACATAACCGCGCGTTTCCCTGGGCAGGTACTCATAGATGTCCCAGAAGTCTCCGGTGCCTCCATTGCGGTGCAGTGCCTTATTGACGTTGCCCGGTCCGCAGTTATAGGCGGCGATGGCCAGTGACCAGTCGTTGTAAATCTGGTAGAGATTCTTCAGGTACTTGGCGGCCATGGCACTTGACTTGTAGGGGTCACGGCGCTCATCGACCAGCGAATTCACCTCAAGCCCCAAGCCCTTGCCGGTACCAATCATGAACTGCCACAAGCCGGCAGCTCCCACTCGAGATGTGGCGTTGGGGTCCAGCGCGCTCTCGACGATGGGCAGGTACTTGAGCTCCAGCGGGAGTCCTTCTTTCTCCAGTGCCTGTTCAAAGATGGGCATGTAGTACAGGCTCATGCCCAGCATCTCCTCGACGAGTGTGCGGCTGCGATAGACATATCGCTCGATGTGTTTGCGCACAATCTGGTTATAAGGCATCTCAATGACCGATGGGATGGCTGCCAAACGACGGATGTAGGTTTCTTCGTTCACCTCTCCGGGGGATTTGTTCTCCACTTCGGCATCAAGCACGGCATAGTTCTGCAGATACCAGTTGGTCATCATCTTGTGCACGTCGGTGTCAAAACTCTCGGGAAAGACGATATCCTCATCGGTGATGGAATTCTTCAAGGAAAGAATGTTCTTTTTCTCACGTGGTGATGCTGCCACAGCCAATACTGCCAAGGCGGTTGTGAGAATCAATGTCAAAAGTCGATGTTTTGTCATATTGTCATTTTTTTTGTTTCAAGTTTAAAAACTGATGGCGCACTGCAAACCGAGGGAGGGCAGGCGGCCGCCTATCGCCGTGTTGTCAATGGCCGCGGGCGACACATCAAGTGTCAGGTCGGGTGAGATGTCGAAGTGGGCCAAAGATGCGTCCACATAGGCATCCACGATGCTGATCAGGTACACACCCACCATCGAGATAACGCAGATTTCGCGATAGCGACGGTAATAGTCGCGCTTGCTCTTCATGATCTTCTGCAGCCAGGCGGCATCAAGATCGCTCTCCTGCACAGTGGGCGGGAAGAAGTCCATGTAGCTGCGGGTGTCGGGGTCGTTGTCCATCACGTCGCGGTAGGCCTTGGAGTAATCCTTGTACATGCGGTTGTTCCAGGCTGTTCCGTAGCTCAATCCTACAAATGCTCCGGCAATGATGGGCAACTTCCAGTAACGTCGGTTGTAAATCTGTCCCAAGCCTGGGCATAGGGCCGACAGCCATAATGCCCGTTGAGGATCTGGATTAAAGACTCGCACCTTGCCCATGGACGTGGCCACATTGGTGGTGCTGTCGATGAGAACTTCCACCCCATCAAGTGCGCCAATGGAGTCAATCGACGCAAGTGTAATGGTATCTCCTGCGGCATTGACTACCCTCACGGGGCGCTGGTCACCGACGGTCGCGGTGTCGCTCAAAGTGACGGGCTTGCGTTCGTGGCGAACTGTGTTGGTGGTGATGGTGTCGGCGGTGGTGGTGATGGTCTGAGAGACGCCGATACTGGAGTAGAACAGCAAGCACAGCAACGTTAAGACCGCTGCCTTGCCGTGCCATTTGCTGTAGCATGTTGCTATGCGCCTCATCGATATACTGACCGATTATGCCTCTTTGAGGGTGTCAAAGATGCGGATGATTTTTTCTAGCTCTTCCTCGGTGGTAAACGGGAAGGTGATTTTACCCTTGCCCGATTGGTCACACGAGAACTTCACCGGTACTCCAAATGCCGAGGACAGATGCTTCTGCAGTATCACATAATCCTTGGAATTCAGCACATTAGAAATAGTATGTTGATTGGATTCTTCCTTCTCGGCGGCTTGCTGCATCTGCTTGGCGCGCTGTTCCACTTGACGAACTGACAGCCCCTTTTTGATGGTTTCGTTGTAGAGTTTCAGCTGCAGTTTGGGATTGTCAAGCGAGAGCAGTGCACGGGCATGTCCCATGTCGAGAGTGTGGTCATGCAGACCTAATTGCACTTCGGCAGGCAATTTCAACAGACGCAGGAAATTGGCGATAGTAGCACGTTTCTTGCCGATGCGCTCGCTCAGGCGTTCCTGCGTGAGGTTATATTGGTCGATTAGTTTCCTGAAAGTGAGGGCAATCTCGATGGCATTCAGGTCTTCGCGCTGAATGTTCTCGATGAGCGCCATCTCGGTCACTTCGCTGTCATTGGCGGTGCGAATGTAGGCGGGTACCGACTGCAAACCTGCCAGCAGCGAGGCACGGTAACGTCGCTCACCTGAAATAATCTGGTAGCTGTTTTCGCCCGTGCTGCGCAGGGTGAGAGGCTGGATGATGCCCATCTCACGGATGCTTGCAGCCAACTCTTCAAGCGCTTGCTCGTCAAAGTTCTGTCGGGGTTGTTCAGGATTGGGCGTTATCTGGCTGATGGGTATCTCATTGATGGCCGAAGAGCCTTCGGTCTGTATGTCGTTCATCGAGATGAGCGAGTCGAGGCCTTTGCCTAATGCGCTACGTTTCATATTGTCAGTTGTTTATGATTGAATTGGATGATTGTCGTTTTTAAAATAACTAAAAGCCTAATGTCTGGAAATAATCTCCTGGGCGAGCTGGATGTGGCTCGTTGCACCGCGGCAAGTGGGATCATATTGTGTCACGGGCATCCCGTGGCTGGGAGCCTCGCTGATGCGGATGTTGCGAGGAATCACGGTGTTGAACACCATGTCGCCAAAGTGGCCCTTCAGTTCTTCAAAGATTTCATTGGCGAGCCTCAGGCGTGCATCATACATCGTCAACAGGAAGCCCTCGATGCGCAGTCCGGCATTGAGTTTTCCCTTGATGATGCGTATGGTGTTCAGCAGTTTACTGATGCCTTCCAAGGCAAAGTACTCGGCCTGAACAGGGATAATGACACTGTCGGCTGCTGTCAAGGCATTGACTGTAATCAGGCCCAACGAGGGGCTGCAGTCGATGATGATGAAGTCATAGTTGTTCCTGATGTCTTTCAGGCCGTTGGACATCACCCGTTCACGCCCCTGTTTTTCAATGAGTTCCAGCTCGGCACCCACGAGGTCGATTCGGGACCCGATCATTTTGAGTCCTTCAACACAGGTGTTGACAGTTGCACTTGCCATGGGGTAGTCATCAACCAGACATTCATAGATTGTCGATGACATGTCCTTGGGTTCAACGCCCAGCCCTGATGTGGCATTGGCCTGAGGGTCGGCATCAATGAGCAACACACGCTTCCCGAGCATGGCGAGAGCTGCCGACAGGTTAATCGACGTCGTCGTCTTGCCCACACCTCCCTTTTGATTGGCTATTGCTATTATTTTTCCCATTGGTGGTAGTCTTCTATAGTTTAAATAACACCAGCATAGTCTCACCAATTTAGATGCGAGCATCCATTGGTTTCGGCTTGCGCGGTGTTTGAATTACACTGGCTTCGCCTCACCAATTTGGTGCAAGCACCCGTTGGTTTCGGCTTGCGCGGTGTTTGAATTACACCGGCTTCGCCTCACCAATTTGGTGCAAGCACCCATTGGTTTCGGCTTGCGCGGTGTTTCACGGACGCAAAGTTACAGTTTTTTACTCAGAAAAGCTTGGAAAATTCAGTTAAAATGGGTGAATTGTTGAAAAATCACCCCGATTGTCAACATCTCGTGGAACATTCCCAAAAACCGCAATTTGTCCACATCAGCCATGTTCCCTGTGCCGTGGCCACGGCACCTCTCCTCAAGTTTCACCCCAGTGACCAATGGAAAAAGAAAGGTGGCCACGTCGTCTCGACGTAGCCACGAGAAGTAAACCTTAAAACATCTTTTTTGCGGGCCGTACCTATTTAAAACCTCGGTCCGCATTTTTTCTTGGCATATTACAAAGCTATAAAATGATTGAGCAATGATTGAAAAGGCAAAGATATTATTTTTCTAGGGAAAAATGGAAATATAGGAGCAAAATTATTGAAAATACTAACTTTTATGGGCATTTTTTGATGAACAAGTAAAAAATAGTGTAATTTTGCAGATTACAAAACATGTGATGTTGTCGCCCGAGTGGACTCCTCGTTCATTGGGTGGCAACTTTAGATGTGGTCTCAACGCTAACTAATAACCCAAAAATAAACAAGGTAATGATGAAAAAATTAGTTTTTTTGCTGCTGACGGTAGCACTTGTGAGTATCACCATGCAGGCCAATCCAGCACATCGTGGGCTGGTGCAGATGCCTCAGCCCGATGGAACGATGTTAACTGTTCAATTGGTGGGTGACGAGTTTTATCATTATAACACGACTGCCGACGGTTACACAATTATGCTGAACGAGGCGGGTGCCTATGTGTACGCCAAAAGCGACGGCATGAATCTTGTTGCTACTACTGTGCTGGCTCACGACGAAGGTGCGCGCAGTGCCGACGAGCAGGCCTTGCTGGCTTCCACTCCCAAGTGGCTTGTTGACGAGACTTCGGTGGCTGCTGCACATGTGCGTCGCGTTAAGCGCAACGTGGATTTGTCTAACTTCGATTTCGAGAATTTCCACGGACTCGTGATTTTGATTGATTTCTCGGACAAGGAATTCACCGCCGAAGATCCTAAGACCTTCTATACCGAGATGTTCAGCAATGAGAATTTTACCAGTTATCATGATCCTTTTACCGATAAAGACGTGAACTGCCCAGGCAGTGTGCGTGATTACTTCAACGACCAGTCCAATGGTGCTTTCAAGCCTCCTTTTGATGTTTATGGCCCTTATCATGCCAAGAATAGCAATGGTGGCTTAGTGAAGGCATCGCTGTGCAATAGCCGTGTGACAACAATCATCCTGCAGGCGTTGAAAGAAGCAAACAACGAAATCGACTTCACAATGTATGACAATAACGGTGATAACAGGATTGACATGGTTTACTTCCTGATGGCGGGCTACTCGTCGAGCTATGGCGGCAATAACAGCGGCTATTTGTGGCCCCATGCTTCAAATCTCTATAGCACCTATTCCACCTATGATGGCAAGCGCGTTGACCGTTATGCTTGTTCTACCGAGCTTTATGGTTGGGAAAACACTCCAACAACGGTCACCGTCGAGGGCATCGGTACCATCGCCCATGAGTTCAGCCATGTGCTCGGTTTGCCCGACTTCTACGACACCGACTATGCGACTGGCGGTCAGAGCCATGACCCGGGCGGCTGGGACGTGATGGCTGGTGGCGGCGATTACAACTACGGACGTTGCCCGGCAGGATACAACCTGTTTGAGCGCTATGCCTTGGGTTGGGCAAATCCCAAGACCATCAACGAGGCTGGTTTTTATACCCTCAATCCCGTGAACACCTCGCGTGAGGGTTACATCTTGCGTTCACCTGTCGAGAACGAGTACTTCACCATCGAGAATCGTCAACGCACGGGATGGGATGCCTACCTGCCTGGTCATGGCATGCTCGTGTTCAGGGTGGACAGCACCAATACCAGCATTTGGAACCAGAATAAGGTGAACTGTGATCCGCAACACAATTACTTTGAATTGTTGCGCGCTGGCAATTCCACTTCGGGCGAGTCGAGCAGTGACCCCTTCCCTGGTACTAACGGCAACGTGATGCTCACCAACGAGACCACCCCCAATATCCTGACGTGGGAGGGTTATGGCAACTACTTCAACATCGCTGGCATCCAGGAAAATGACGGTGTGATTTCGTTCAACATCGTTGAGGAAGGCTCATTGCAGGCCCTTGTTGAGGACTTTGAGGGGATGCCTGTGTCATCAGGAACAACCGACAAGGATGTGGAAGGCGCATTTGCCACTTGGACCTTCAACAAATCGGGTGTTCGCGCTCCTGGCGAGGACAAGGCCAACGGCGAAAATAGTGTGATGATGAAATTGCCTAGTTTGTTCTATAGCACGACTCCGGTTTATTATAATTTCTATCTGGCAAGTCTCACTGTGTTCAACACGTCATCAACCGATGCCAAGTTCTCTCTTGAATACTCTGTAGAGAAAGATGCCGATGGAAACCCCATTTGGATCACAGCTAACAGTGCCAAGAATGATGTCGTTGCCGAAGCTTTTGGCAAGTCGGTCACTACCTGCTACTGGTATCTAGACATCAAAAATACTCAGCCTGCCATTTTCAGGGTATATGAGAAAGCCGGCCACAAGAACACGGCCAACTATGTTGACGATTTAACACTCTACTATACAGGAGAGGAAGGCGGTCCTACGCCAGGCGGTAATTATGGCGACGTGAATAGTGACGGTGAGGTAAATATTGCCGACGTGAATGCTGTCATCGACTTTATTCTGTCTTTTGCAGGTGATGCCAGTGCAGCCGATGTGAATGATGACGGTGAGGTAAATATTGCCGATATCAATTCACTCATTGACATTATTTTGAACTAAACCTAACATCAATTCAAGTATTATATTAACATATCGAAGCTAAAAAACAAACAATGAAGAGACATTTGTGCTTGCTTTTAATGGGATTGCTGTGCATGGTTGCACGAGCTGTCCCGGCTGACCCTACACCCATAGTGGTGACCCAACCCGACGGGTCAACGCTAACGGTGGTTCTGCATGGTGATGAGTTTTTCCACTTCACCACCACCGCCGACGGTTATACTGTTGTGAAGGACGCTGCTGGCTACTACAACTATGCCATCCTGGATGGTGACCGTCTTGTGCCGAGTGGACGACAGGCGAGAGACCTGATACATCGCAATGCTGGCGATCGCTCATTCTTGGCAACGATTTCCAAGAGGATTACAAGCCCTGCGGGCTTGAATGCAGGCCGCAAGATGATGGGTCGCCGCAATGCCGCGATGCGTCGTGTGGGTGCCGAGGGCATGATGGACTATGAGAATTTCAAGGGACTGATCATTCTGATCAATTACTCAAACAAGAAATTCTCGATGGCCAACGCCAAGGAGTTCTATGATGACATGGTCAACACCCACGATTTCACGGGCTACACGCTCAACAACCGTTTTGTGCCCATGACAGGAAGTGTGCGTGACTATTTCTATGATAATTCAGCACAACAATTCGACCCTGTGTTTGACATTGTAGGTCCCGTGGATGTGAATTATTCATGTACCTATCCACAATCCACATCGCATTCTGATGTTGTTTTTCATGCAGCTCTGGATTCGGTGGATAAGGTAATTGATTTCAGTGATTATGACAGTGATGGCGACGGGTATGTCGATATGATTTTCTTCCTGGTAGCGGGCTTTTCGGCCAACTATGGCGGCAATAATCAGAACTACTTGTGGCCCCACATGTATTATCTCTTCGATGAGCCCGCAAGGGATGGTGTCCAGTTCTGGTTGTATGCTTGCTCCACCGAGATTGCCGGATGGGAGGGCTACTACAGCGACGTGAACGGCATCGGCACCTTCTGCCACGAGTTCGGTCATGTATTGGGACTTCCCGACCTCTATGATACCGACTACGAGGGCAGTGGTGGCGAGAGCCGCAATCCGGGCGAATGGTCTGTAATGGCCGGAGGTAGTGGCGGAAACTTCGGACGCAATCCCGTGGGCTATAGCCTTTATGAGCGCTATGCCTTGGGATTCACCCAGCCGGTAGTGCTTGATCATGAAGGGGACTATGAACTGATGCCCCTCGACATGAGCAATATGGGCTGTCGATTGAATACCCCCAATGAGAAAGAATACTTCCTTATCGAGAACCGCCAGCCTGGCAAGTGGGACAGGTTTTTGCCCGGTCATGGAATGATGGTGGCACGTGTGGACTCCACCAACGAGCATGTGTGGTGGTCTAACGAGGTCAACTGCGATCCCAAGCACATGTACTATGAACTGCTACGCGCCAGCTATACCGGCGGCGACAGCGACTCTGACCCGTTCCCCGGAACTGCCGGAGTGACGGCTATCACCAATTTCTCCACCCCGAATCTGCTCACCTGGAACAAGGTTTTTAATGATTATTCCATCTTTGACATCGCCGAACAGGATAACATTATCTCATTCACCCTGAAACCCGACTCCTCGATTTTGACGATTGTAGAAGAATTTGAGAACATGCCCGTGACTGGCCAACAAAGTGCTAAAGGCGTGCCCGGAGTGTACTCCAAGTGGGACTTTAGCAAGTGTGCTGTCGAGGAAGTTGAGGATACCGTTTGGTGCAATGGATATCGTGCCGTGGCAATGAAGAGACCTAGCATGATTACGACATCGGCCCCACTTGAAATTATGCCCTATGCAGTGAAATTCTCGGTTTATAATCCCACCTCAACCGAATCCAACTTCAGGTTATCCTATTCGTTGGATAAGGGTGAGAATTGGGTCAGCCCCGAGGATGGTATGGTGACAGCCAATGCCAAGTCAATGGCGTCGGCAATGGTGAGCTTACCCACTACCGCACCCATCATGCTGCGCATCAACCAGATTTCAGGAAACACCAAGGTAGCCTGCTATCTTGACGACATCAAGTTGTATTATGCCGAGTATTGGGAGCTTGAGCCTCTGCAGGGCGACGTGAATGGCGATGGCGAGGTCAATATTGCCGATGTGAATGCTGTCATTGACTATATTTTGAGCGAAACTGGTGACGGCAGTGCCGCCGACGTGAATGGCGACGGTGAGGTGAATATTGCTGATATCAACACCCTCATCGACTTCATTTTCGCACAGGTATAACATCCCTCAAGTGTTTATAAACAAGAATGGAGGCTTTGCGAAAAGGCCTCCATTCTTTAATGTCCCCATGCTGCCACGCAATAGCATAAACAATTTTTTACACTAAAAATTTGTACAGTAAAAAATATGTGTGTACTTTTGCGTGAAAGTTGGAAATATTAATACTATTCATCCTAAATAAGCACCGCGTTGTGAAACGGGGTGTTTATTTGTTTATGCCATTGATACAAACCAGTTTAACGACATTATCACCAGCTCAAATGGAGCTGTAAAAATCGGAATAAACGATAATGCAAAATAGGGGTGCAATGTGGGATATTGCAACTATCGCTTGTCGGGCAACATGATTTCATCCAACCATCCGTCGCGGCGGTAGCGGCACAGGTCAACATAGGCGTCGATGCCGGGAATGATGCCCGTCTCGCTGTATTGCCAGATGGTGTAATCTCCCTCCCAGTTGATTTCGGGCTCGGTCGATGAATAGCGCCCGATGTAGAGGTGGTACTGGTTAAAGCGGGGAGCGAGGTTTTTGTTATAGAAACCCATGGTGCTGTAGATCATGGGCTGCACGCCATAGTAGTTCTTGATGAGTTGGCAAAACTTTTCCACACTGTCAATGAGTTGGCTACGGGACCAGTTGCCGCGCACCTCAACGTCAAGCATGGGAATGAGGTCTTGGATGTCGGGAAGGGCAAACTTTGAGAAGTTCTCAAACTGCTCATCGATTGACGATGTTGATGTGATGTAGTGGTAGCTGCCCACGAGCAGTCCGTAACGGCGGGCCTGGGTGATGTTGTGGGCATAGTGTGGTGAGCGGTAGGTGGCACCCTCGGTTGCCTTGATGTAGACAAAGTGGATGTCCTTGTCGCTGCTCACTTTGGCCCAGTCGATGTAACCCTGGTGGCTCGATATGTCGATGCCGTCATATTTCGCCTGCTCGTTGCGAGGTGTCACTTCATGGCGTATGTGCTTCTTACTGTCGGTGCCCTTGCAAGAACACAACAAAACCATTACCAGCGCAATGGTCGCCAGTAATGGTCTTATTGATAGGTTATGTGACGGCATATTAATCATTATCCGCCGAGCTCTTGTTGGTTTTGCGGCCCTTGAGGTTGGCGTTACGTATGCTGTCGTTGCGCTGTGACTGCAAAAGCTTGGAGGACGACGAGTGTATCAGACTTGCCGACTTGGTGCTTTTGCCTTTGTTGGCAGCGTCGCGCTTTGCTTTTTCTTGGCGGGCCTTTTGGGCTTCGGCTTTACGCTTCTGCTTTTCGGCCTCGGCTTTTTTTGCTTCAGCTTCACGCGCTTTTTGGCGTTCTTCGGCTTTCTTCTTCTGCAATTCCTTTTCTTTGGCTTTCTTGTCAGCCTCGGCTTGCTTCTTGGCTAATTCTTCAGCAGCCTTTTGATTACGCTCTTTAATCCTCTTGTCTTTTTCGGCTTGCTTTTTTTCTTCTTCCTGTTGACGTTTGGATGGCTTGGCAGTTTCTCTGGGCTTTTGTTCGGTCATCTTCACGTTCTCAGGTGCTTTCTTCTGGTCTACCGACTCAAGGATGGTGGTCTTTTTGGGCTTGTGCTTACTGGGAACATAGATGATGTCGTTGATTGAACGCCCCTCGTTAAATCGGCTAAGGTCCACCTCGCCGCGGTTGCCCTTGATGGTACCCTTGAATTGACCGCAGTCCGAGAACTGCCACAATACCCAGTTATAACCGATGTTAGGACGTGACGTGCTGTATTTGGCGATAAAGAGAGGGAATTCGGCAAAGGCGCGCCCCAGGTTTGTAGTGAAAAATTTCTCGTTAGTGTAGATGAGCGGTTTGCACCCGAAGTAGTCCTCTACAAGGCGGGCAAAAACCATCACGCTGTCGCGTAGCTGTTGCTTGGACCAGCGGTTGATTTCTTCCACGTCAATGACGGGCAAGATGTCTTGGCTGTTCCGGTCAATGGTCTTAATGAAATTTTCAAACTGTGCCGTTGCACTCGACAGATTGGTGAAGTAATGATAACTGCCTGCCTTAAAGCCGTGCTTGCGGGCATTGTTGAAATTCTCTTTATATTTGGGATCGGTCACGTTGCTGCCAACCGTGGCTCGGATGTAAACATATTTTATCTTGGACTGCTTTTTGAGCTCAGCCCAATTGATTTCCCCATTGTGCTTGGATATGTCTATGCCGTCAAACTGCACCTTGTCGGGGTACATGGGGACCTTTTTGGGTTTTGGAGGGGCCACAGCCTTGTTGGCGGTGTCGGCAACGGGTTGCTGGTTTTTCTGATTAGCGTCAGCAGGCTTGGTTGTGGCGGCTTTTTCGACTGGTTTCTGGGCACTTTCCTTTTCGACTGGTTTGGAAGTGCTTGTCTTAGCATCAGTTGAGTTTTCTTTCTTTACCGTGTTTGTCGCCTTGCTCTCTTTATTACCTTCTTTCTTGTCGTTGGTGGTATTCTTATCGTTGCTGCTTTTCTTGTCGTTGGTGTTTTTTTTATCGTCTTTTGCCTTCACCCTCTCTCGCGTGGGCTTCTTGATGTCAGTAGTTTGAGGAGCTGCCACACCCATTAGTGGAAGTAGTGTAATGACAGCTGCTATCGTGAAGTGGATAATATTCTTATACATAGTTGTAACCATTGCTAATCATGTTATTATATGGAAAAAGAGTACAGTATTGTTTTGGTGTGGTTGTATAAGGTCTATGAGTGTTTAGTCTGGAAGGCTATAATGAATTTAATGGCACTTGACAATCACGACTTGCGTGTCACGACCACAAAACCGCGACTCACCAGACTTGAAGTCAAGCCAAAATTGATAATGCCTTTAAAAAATGCAACCACTGCAAAACAACACCTTAAAAGTGGCCGCAAAGTTAGGAAAAACTTTGGTTAGCAGCAGAAGAAAAGAGCAAAAACTTGTAAATTTTGTGTGAATATTTGTAAACACACAGCCTTACTATTGTTTTGCTGTTCGCAGGGGCATTATTGTGGGCAAGATAGAAATGATAACGGTTTTTTGAAAAAAAAAGCGAAAAGTGTTGCCATGAGGGCTTCATTTTCAACAATAATCATTATCTTTGTAGGATTATCAAAAATTCAAAAAAGACAAAACAAAATTACGATATGGCAAGAAAAAGCGGATTGATATCGTTGAAGCAGGAACGTCGTGAATTCCATGATAGGGTCATTAATTTCTTTAATGAGCAAGGCGAGTCCTCGTTCAACTACAAGCAAGTGTCGGCTGCTGTGGGTGCCAATACCCCCCGTCGCCGCACGCTCATCGTGGATATTCTGGAACAGCTCGCAATCGACGGTTTCCTGTCGCGCTCGGGACCCGGCAGTTTTAAGGCGGTGAATCGCTCGTCGGTGGCCGAGGGCATCTTTATTCGTCGCAGCAACGGCAAGAACAGTGTGGATACTGCCAGCGACGACGGTCTGCCCATCATGGTTGCCGAGCGCAACTCGATGCATGCCTTGAACGGTGACCGTGTGCTGGTACACATCAGCGCTGCACGTCATGGCATGGAGCCCGAGGCCGAGGTGGTGAAAATCCTCGAGCGCAAAGAGCAGGTATTTGTCGGTACATTACAGGTGATGAAGTATTTCGCTCAACTGGCAACCGACAGCAAGTTCCTGGCAACCGACATTTTCATTCCGCTGGACAAACTTGCCGGCGGCAGGACAGGCGACAAGGTTGTCGTGAAGATTGTCGAATGGCCCGAGGATGCTAACAGCCCCATCGGTGAGGTGGTTGACGTGTTGGGTGTTGCCGGCGAGAACAATGCCGAGATACACGCAATCCTGGCCGAGTTTGGCCTGCCATACAAGTATCCCGAGAATGTCACTGAGGCAGCAGAGGCCTTGGATCCTGGCATCACCCCCGAGGAAATTGCCCGTCGCCGCGACATGCGTGACGTGACCACTTTCACCATCGACCCTGCCGACGCCAAGGACTTTGACGATGCCTTGTCGATCGAGAAACTCAAGAACGGCAACTGGGAAATCGGCGTTCACATCGCCGATGTGAGTCACTATGTGACACCCGGCAGCATCATTGACAAGGAAGCCTATGAGCGTGCCACTTCGGTATATTTGGTAGACCGCACAGTGCCCATGCTACCCGAGAAATTGTGTAACTTTATCTGCTCCCTTCGCCCTGATGAGGATAAACTCACCCACTCGGTCGTCATGGAGATGGATGCCGAGGCCAAGGTGAAAAAATACAAAATCTGTCACACGGTAACGCGCAGCAACCGCCGCTTCTCCTATGAGGAAGCCCAGCACATCCTTGAAACTGGTAAGGGTGACCTGGCCGAGGAACTCGCCGTGCTCAACGAGATGGCCAAGCAGTTGAGGAAACGCCGCTTTGAAGAGGGCGGTTCTGTGTCCTTTAACCGTGAGGAAATCAAGTTTGACATTGATGAGCAGGGCAAGCCCATTGGCGTGTATGTGCATGTGGCCCAGGATGCCAACAAGCTCATCGAGGAATTTATGTTGCTGGCCAACTGCAAGGTGGCCGAGCACATCGGCAAGGTGGCAAAGAACAAGACGGCTAAAGCCTTTGTCTATCGTGTCCATGACCAGCCCGACCTGGACAAGTTGCAGAATTTTGCCGACATCGCAGCCCACTTTGGTTACAAGGTGCGCACCAAGGGTTCCGGCCGCGACATCAACAAGTCAATCAACAAGATGCTGGAGCAGGCCAAGGGTAAACCCGAGGAGGAGATGCTCTCCATTCTCGCCATCCGCTCGATGGCCAAGGCTATCTATAGCGCTACCAACATCGGGCACTATGGCCTGGCATTTGACTACTATACCCACTTCACTTCGCCCATCCGCCGCTATCCCGACCTGACGGTGCATCGTCTGCTTGACGTGTATGCCGCTGGAGGCAAGAGTGTGGATCCAGTCAAACTCGAGGACCAGTGCAAACACATGAGTGCCCAGGAACAGCTCGCTGCCAATGCCGAGCGTGCCTCCATCAAATATAAGGAAGTAGAGTTCATGGGTCAACGCTTGGGCGGTGTGTTTACCGGCCACATCTCGGGCGTGACCGAGTGGGGACTGTATGTAGAACTAGACGAGACACATTGCGAGGGTCTGGTGGGTATCCGTGGCCTGGATGACGACTTCTATGAATTTGACGAGAAGAACTACTGTATCCGTGGCCGCCGTCGCAACAGGGTGTATCGTTTGGGCGACACCATTACCATTCAAGTGGCCCGTGCCGACCTCATCAAGAAGCAGCTCGACTTTGTCCTCGTTGACAAGGAAAATCCTGCAGGCACCCATCGCATCGACAAGGAGCCGATTACCGAGCAAAACAGCCGCAGCATGGGTGGCAAGATTTCGCGTGACGAGCGTCAGCGCATGCAGTATGAGGGTGCTAGCGCTTCGCGGCGCCAGCAGCGTGGCAGTCGCGGTAACAGCACCCGTCGCCAGTATAGAGAAGGCCATGTGGGCAGACCTGGCAAAACAGGTAAACCCAAACGCACAGGCAAGCCCCGTCGCCGATGATTCCTGAAACGACACATCGAGTTAAACTCGAGACATTGGGGTGCAAACTCAATTTCTCGGAAACTGCCACCATGCAGTCGCTGCTTGCCGAGCATGGCATTGTGCCGGTCGCTAAAGGTGAGGTGCCTGATGTGTGTGTGGTCAACACGTGCAGTGTGACCGCCCTGGCCGACAGCAAGTGCCGGCAGCACATCCGCCAACTCATCCGCAAGTATCCTGACGCACTGATGGTGGTCACTGGTTGCTATGCCCAGCTCAAGGGCAAGGAGATTGCCGAAATTCCTGGCGTTGACATAGTCTTGGGCAGTGAGCACAAGGCAGAGATTGCCCGTTTTGTGCTGCAATGGTTTGAAGACCGTCAGCAGCAGTTGGCAGTGACTCCGTCGCTCGACATCCGTTCATTCTCACCCTCGTGTGACCATGGCGACCGCACCCGCTACTGGCTTAAGGTTCAGGATGGTTGCGACTACTGGTGCAGCTATTGCACCATCCCAGCAGCCCGAGGCCGCAGCCGCAGCGGCACCATTGAACAGCTCACCCGGCAGGCTCGTGAAGTGGCAGCCGAGGGCGGTAAGGAAATCGTCATCACGGGCGTGAACATCGGCGACTTTGGCAAGAACACAGGTGAGAATTTCCTTGATTTGCTCAAATCGCTTGATGACATTGAGGGCATTGAGCGCTATCGCATCTCATCCATCGAGCCCGACTTGCTGACCGACGAAATGATTGACTGGTGTGCACGGTCAAGAGCTTTTATGCCCCATTTCCACATTCCCCTGCAGAGTGGCAGCGATCCCATTTTGAAGTTGATGCGCCGTCACTATAACCGCCAGCTGTTTGCCGACAAGGTGCAACGTTGCCGCGAGTTGATGCCCGATTGTTTCATCGGTGTGGATGTGATGGTGGGGACCCGTGGCGAGACACCTGAGTTGTTTGATGACAGTTACAACTTCATTGCCGGGCTTGATGTGCAACACCTGCATGTTTTCCCCTACAGCGAGCGTCCCGGCACGATGGCCTTGCGCATCCCATATATCGTTACTCAGCAGGACAAGCAACAACGTGCTGCCCGCATGATTGCCTTGAGCGATAAGAAACAAGCTGATTTCACCAGCCGCTATTTGGGAAGCGTGCGTCCCGTGCTGCTCGAGCATGGCCGTGGCAAAGGCATGATGCACGGCTTTACCGATAACTATATCCGCGTCAATGTGGAGCCCGACATGAGCCTCGCCAACCAGATTGTAAACGTGAAACTCCTGGCGCTTAACGATGACTTGAGCGTCGATGCTCAAGTAATAAAAGAATGAAACAGGTTGCTGTTATTATATTGAACTGGAACGGAGCCGCATTGTTGCGGCGCTATTTGCCCACGGTTATCGAGGGCACTGATGCCGCCATTGCTGATGTGATTGTTGCCGACAACGGCAGCACCGACGACAGCTTGCAGGTGCTCCAACGGGAGTTCCCCGAAGTCAAGGTGCTGAAGTTTGATCAGAACCATGGTTTTGCCCAAGGATATAATTTGGCTATTGACCAAACAAGGTATCAATATACTGTGTTGCTCAATAGCGATGTGCGGACCCCGCAGGGATGGTTAAATCCCCTGTTTGAATACATGGAAGAGCATCCTGACGTGGGGGCCGTAATGCCCAAATTGTTGCAAGACCGTGATGATGCCAAGTCAATGTTTGAATATGCTGGAGCCGCAGGCGGCTATATCGATTGTCACGGCTACCCCTATTGCCGTGGGCGCATCTTTGAATTTGTTGAGGACGACCATGGCCAGTATGACGACGGGCCCAAGAGTGTATTTTGGACCACAGGTGCCTGCCTGATGGTTCGCAGCAAACTATATCATGATGTGGGCGGTCTGGACAAGGACTTCTTTGCCCACATGGAAGAAATTGACCTGTGCTGGCGCATCCGCCTGGCGGGCAGCGACTTGATGATGGTTCCCGCGAGCCATGTCTTTCACTTGGGCGGTGGCAGCCTGCCACAGGGCAATCCCCGCAAGACTTATCTCAACTTCCGCAACAACCTGCTCTTATTGCACAAGAATCTGCCTCATCACGAGGGCAAGAAATTGCTGATTGTGCGTCGTCTGATGGACACGCTGGCTTTTGGCATGGCGCTGGCCAAATTCCACTTCGGTGATGCCCGGGCCATTGTGCGAGCTCACCGCGACTTCCGCAAGATGAGGAAAAATTATACCTCGCAGCCTGCGGTTAACCTCTTGAAACAGCTGCCCGAGGAACGCGTGAACATCATCACGTCCCATTACCTGCGCGGCGTGAAACTTTTCACCGACCTCAAGATTGAATAATTAACAACTTTAAGGCCCTTAGGCCCCATAATGTTCCTAATAAAATGAAGAAGCTTGGATTTGGACTGATGCGTTTGCCGCTGGTCAATCCCGACGACCAGACGAGTGTTGATATCGAGAAATTTAAGGAGATGGCCGACCGCTTTATTGAGTGCGGCTTCACCTACTTTGACACCGCCTATCCCTATCATGGCGGCAAGAGCGAGGAGGTCCTGCGCGAGGTCGTTGTCAAGCGTTATCCGCGTGAGTCCTTTACCGTGACCACCAAACTGCCAGTATGGGCCATCAATGAGGAGAGCGACCTGGAACGCGTCTTCAACGAGCAGCAGGAGCGCTGCGGCGTGGACTACTTCGACTACTACTGGATGCATGCCCTCAACCGTGAGCGCGTTGAGGTGATGGACCGCATGGACGGCTGGGGTTTTTTCTCCCGCATGAAGGCCGAGGGACGCACTCGACACATCGGCTTCTCGTTCCATGGTGACTCAACATTGCTGGCCGAGGTTCTGGATAAACATCCCGAGGTGGATTTTGTGCAGTTGCAGATTAATTACCTGGATTGGGAAAGCCCTGCCATAGAAAGCAAAATCTGCTATGACCTGTGCACACAGCACGGCAAGCCCGTCATCGTTATGGAGCCCGTCAAGGGCGGTTCCCTGGCGCGCGTTCCCGAGTCGGTGGAGCAACTGTTCAAGGACTACAATCCCGACGCCAGCCCAGCCTCGTGGGCCATCCGCTACTGTGCGTCGCTGCCCAACGTGTACATGGTACTTAGTGGTATGAGCAACATGGAACAATTGGAGGATAATATCGGTTATATGCAGGAATTCCAACCCCTTAACGATGAAGAGCAGGACATTATCGCCCGTGCCACCGAGGTTATCCGCGACTCTATCGTCATTCCCTGCACTGCCTGTCATTATTGCAGTGACGGCTGTCCTCAGCAGATTGCTATCCCCGAGTACTTCAGCCTCTACAACAACCTGCAGCAGTTCCCAGATCAGCGGGGTAACTGCAAACTCTATTATGACCTGCTGTCCAAGAACCATGGCAAGGCCAGCGAGTGCCTGGAGTGTGGCCAGTGTGAGGCCCAGTGCCCACAGCACATCGACATCATCGACAACCTCAAACTCGTTGCCCAGTCCTTCGAGGAGACTTAAAATAGCTTAAACTGCGAATTACACGAATTTGACTAATTATTGTCATTCGCATGCCGATAATTGTAATGGCGGATGCAAATAACATAATTGTTGTAAAAGTTGTTTTAGTTGTCTTTATTTTGTCTTGTGAGCGCGAATGAAACGAGGTCTTATAAATCATAAAATGGGTTAAAACTATTGACAAAGGCCTTTGGATGTTGTATTTTTGCGCCAAATTGGGTTTTTAGGCTTTGGCAATTAACGCTTAGAGATGAAATAAAGCCGAGAAACCGAAAACGGAAAACAGACAATTGAATATGGCAAAACAAGAAAAGAAAACTCAAGTCGAGAACATGGCTAAAGGCAAGGTATCTTACCCGCTTACAAAAATCAATTTCATTCTCATGGCAATCTGCCTGCTTCTGATTATCATTGGCTTTTGGCTGATGACTGGTAGCGCCAATGTGGGCGACACGTTCAACAAAGATTTATTTGAGAGCAGCCGTGTGACTACGGGCCCGATTATCGCATTCCTGGGCTTTGTGCTTATGGCATTTGCCATCATCTATCGCAAGAAAGACAATAAACCTGGTAACGACGACGCAAGCGTCAACGAGTAAGTCTCGGTCATCATGGATTTGTTGCAAGCTATCATTATAGCTATTGTGGAAGGACTCACCGAGTTTCTTCCTGTTTCGTCAACGGGCCACATGATTATCGCCCAGAATTTGCTGGGCGTTGCTCAGGGTGATGCTTTTGTGCATGCATTCACTTTCATCATCCAGTTTGGAGCCATCTTGTCGGTTGTAGTGCTTTACTGGAAGCGCTTCTTCCGCCTTGACCACACGCCGGCCCCCGCTGGTGCCTCGGCATGGCAACAGTTCAAGCACAAGTGGTATTTCTACTGGCTGTTGCTGGTGGGCGTGATTCCTGCTGTTGTCATTGGACTGGCTGCTAAGAAGTCGGGATTGCTCGACTGGCTGCTCGACAGCGTCATGGTGGTGGCCATCATGCTGGTGGCGGGAGGTGTGTTCATGCTCTTCTGCGACCGCATCTTCAATAAGGGCAGTGAGGACGTGAAGCTGGATGAGCGCAAGGCCTTCAAGATAGGTCTGTTCCAGTGTATCTCGGTTATTCCGGGTGTGAGCCGTAGCATGGCAACTATTGTGGGCGGTATGTCCCAGAAACTCAGCCGCCGGAAAGCAGCCGAATTCTCGTTCTTCCTCGCAGTGCCCACCATGGCTGGTGCCACACTGCTCGACCTCGTGGACTTGTTCAAGGACAATGCCCAGTGGGCGACGTCTCACAACATCATCGTCTTGATTGTGGGCTGTGTCGTCGCTTTTATCGTGGCGCTCCTCGCCATGAAGTGGTTTGTGAATTTCTTGACCAAGTACGGCTTTAAAGCATTCGGCTGGTACCGCATCATTGTGGGTATCATCATTCTGGCCATGTTATTAAGTGGCCAATCGTTACAGATGGTAGACTAACGGACTGTGACTAAAAAGGAACTATGCTCAACCCGATAGAAGGCGAAATATTCTGCATCGACAAACCGTTGAGGATGACCTCGTTTGCCGCGGTCAAGAAGGTGCGTGCCGTGCTACGCACACACTTGAAGACACGTCAAGTCAAGGTGGGACATGCCGGTACCCTCGATCCTCTGGCGACTGGTGTACTGATTCTGTGCACTGGCCATGCGACAAAGCGCATTGACGAACTGCAGGCTGGCGTCAAGGAATATATCGCCGACTTGAGGTTGGGTGCTACCACGCCCAGTTTTGACTTGGAAACCGAGGTGGATGCCACCTACGAGTGGCAACACATCGATCGTGCTCTTATTGACCGCGTGCTGCTGGAAAAATTCACAGGCAGCATCGAGCAGGTACCGCCCTCGTTCTCGGCATGCAAGGTGGATGGTAAACCCGCCTACAAGCTGGCCCGCAAGGGGCAGGATGTGGAGATACGTCCCAAGACGCTGGTCATTGATGAGATTGAGGTGCTTCAGTGCGGACTTCCCGAGCAACCAACGTTGCAAATCAGGGTGGTGTGCAGCAAGGGCACCTATATCCGTGCCCTAGCACGAGACATCGGCGAAGCATTGGGCAGCGGAGCCCATTTGACTGCCCTGCGCCGCACTCGGGTGGGTGACGTCACCATTGACAAGTGCTTGACACTTGAACAGCTGGTTGAGAAACTCGACAATGAGACCTATGTGTCCCCTGAACAGGCCGCTGCTGAACGGTTGGAACGTGAACGCATCGAGAACCGTGAACGTGCTGCCCGTCAAAAACAGGAACGTCTCGCCCGCAAGCAAGCACTGAAATGTGATGCGCCTCCCAAGCGCACGTCGCAGATTAAATAGGTTTTAGGCATGAACCAGCCCAAGGTTAGAGATAATAACTAAAAATAAGATAACAGAATAGATAAATATGAAACTTTCGGAATTTGATACCCGGATGCCCGAGGAGCTGATTGCCTCACATCCCAGTCCCGTGCGCGACGAATCGCGCCTGATGGTGTTGCACAAGAAAAGCAACAAAATCGAACATCGCATTTTCAAGGAGATACTTGAATACTTCGATGCGGGCGACCTGTTCGTCTTCAATGACACCCAGGTGTTTCCGGCTAAACTCATCGGTAACAAAGAAAAGACCGGCGCGCGCATTGAGGTGTTCCTGCTGCGCGAGCTTAACCCCAACAACAAGTTGTGGGATGTGCTGGTAGAGCCGGCAAGAAAAATCCGCATTGGCAACAAGCTGTATTTTGGACTCGATGACTCGATGGTTGCCGAAGTCATTGACAATACCACCTCGCGTGGACGCACATTGCGTTTCCTCTATGACGGCGACCATGACCAGTTCAAGAAGGACCTGTACAACTTGGGTAACACGCCGTTGCCTTTCTATATCCCACGTGAGGCCGAACCTGAGGATGCCGAGCGCTACCAGACCATCTATGCCAGCAAGGAAGGTGCCGTCGTGGTACCTGCTGCAGGACTGCATTTCTCGCGCGAGTTGATGCGCCGCATGGAAATCCGTGACATCGACCGTGACTTCCTGACGATGCACATCAGTCTGGGAACCTATCGTGACATTGATGTGGAGGACCTGAGCAAGCACCGCATGGACAGCGAGGAGATGGACGTGAGTTTCGAACTTGCCGACCGCGTGAATGAGGTGCGCGACAGTGGCCACAAGGTGTGCGCCATTGGCACATCGGTATTGCGTGCTTTTGAAACCTGTGTCGGTATGAACGGCCACATCAAGCCCTTTGGTGGCTGGAGCAACAAATTCTTGTTCCCGCCCTATGAGTGCACGACCTGTGATGCTCTGGTGACAAACTTCCACATGCCCTATTCCATCATGCTGATGGCCCAGGCTTCGTTTGGCGGCTATGAGCAGACGATGGACGCCTATCGTGTCGCTATCGAGGAGAAGTACCGTTTCGGAGTCTATGGCGATGCCATGCTCATCCTTAACGATTAAGTGATTGTTGCCTTCTGCCCTTGCGCAGCGTGTGTCACCAACAGACCTGAATAATGATCAACATTTTCCATATCGTTTCCAATAAGCGCTGGACGGGCGCCGAACAGTATGCCTATGACTTGGTGGCATTGTTGCGCAACGATCCTGATTTCTATGCCGAGGTGGTGTGCCGCAAGCATCCCAACGTTCTGAAGCAGTTTCGTCGTCTGGAAATCCCGGTATCCATACTGCCGCTGAAGGGAGTGACTGACATCGACAGCCCGGTGCGTTTTGCCCGACTGTTGCGAAAGGGCCAGAATATCATTCACGTCCACAGTTTCAAGGATGCCTTCATGGCTGTGATGGCCAGGCGCATCAGCGAGAACCACGACACCCGCGTGGTGGTGAGTGTGCATGGCGTTTATCAGCCTAAACGCAATTACATGTACACCAAACTGTACAAGTCAATTGACTGTTTCGTGTTCTCGTCCGAGATGGCGCGCGATGCCTTTGCCGGGAAGGCAAAGAAACCTTATTCGGAACGCATGGTAGTCCTGCGCGACAGTGTTTGCGACAGCAAGTTGGGTACCTCTGTACCTGACTTGCGGAAAGAATTGGGAATGGAAAGCCATCAAGCGCTCATCATGTATCACGGCAAGTTGGCGACCGAGAAAGGCCTTGATGTGCTTCTTGAGGCGCTGGCCCATGTGGACAAGACCAAATATCACCTTGTCATCATTGGTGAGGGACTGCCCAAGTACAAAGCACGCTTCAAGGGAGATATCGTTGCAAACGGTCTGGTACACAATGTGACGTTGCTGGGCTTTAGAGACAATATCCTGGAATACCTCAGGCAGGCTGATTTCGGCATTCTGCCGTCAATTCAGCCCGAAGCATTAGGTATCTCAAACCTGGAATACATGATGGCGGGCAAGGCGCACATCTGCAGTAACAATGGAGCTCAGCCCGAATATGTTCATGACAAGGTGAACGGATTGCTTGTTCCCCCTGGCGATGAACAGGCGCTTGCCGATGCCATTAACCTGTTGCTGAATGACCCGGCAAGACGTGCCGAATTGGGTAATCAGGCCAAGCGTGACTTTGAGGAACGACTCGATTATCCAATCTTTTATAAGAAGATGACCGATTTATATCGGACGCTGCTCAATAATGATCCGGCAGTGGACATCGCTTCTCCTGAGGAGGATATCCATGATGTGCTCGTATAAAAGCTGTCTAGGATAGCATTAAATCTCAAATACATACCGCAATGAAACGAATAGTCATCTTTGGAAACACCTATCAAAAAGGCGATATCAAACGAGTGGTGTCTCTAATAGAATACTTGGGAAGCCGTGGCTTGGAAGTCGCTGTCGAACAAGGGTTCTTGAGCTATTTGTGCCGAGGTCAGGAAGTGGATTATCCATCCTTTGAGCCTTCGGGAATGCCTGATGCCGACATGGCATTATCGCTGGGCGGTGACGGCACTTTTTTGACAACTGTCATGTGGGCCTCTCCCAAAGGACTGCCCATATTGGGAATCAATCTGGGTCATCTGGGATATTTAACTGCAGTAAATCTTGAGGAGAGCAACGACATGATCGATGATGTGCTTGCGGGCAACTATCGAATTGAACAACGAACCATGCTTCAGGTGCAATGCGATGCTGTTGACATTGCTCATCCATGGGCACTCAACGAGGTAGCTATCCTTCGTCATGACACATCATCAATGTTGGATATGGAAACCAGTTTGCAAGGCTGTGAACTCACCACCTATCGTGGAGATGGCCTCATCGTTAGCACACCAACAGGCTCCACGGCCTATAACATGAGTGTTGGTGGGCCCATTTTGGAACCTACCACTTCATGCCTGGTCTTGTCTCCAATTTCGCCCCACTCGTTGACGATGCGTCCGCTAGTAGTGAGAGACGATAGCCAGGTTGTGGTGCGCACACATTCCCGTGCCGATTACTATGAGGTGAGTATCGACGGGGAGGTGACGCTGTGCCCCACCGGGTCATCATTGACAATCGGCCGTGCTCCCTATTGCGCCCGTGTGGTGCAGCGCCAGAGCAACAATTTCGCTAACACGTTGCGGCAGAAGCTGCTTTGGGGCACCGACAAAAGATAAGGCACCTCGTGAAAGGTGCCTTGGATGAATATTGGTTTACCTGATGTTTTATTACCTCTGATAGAGCCGGCGGTGAGTAAGAACCGAACGGTAGATGTGAATCATGTGATCGGCAAGTATCTTGGATGTGAATCTCTCGCTGTTCTCTTTTGCTGCTTGGAGAATAGCGGCCTTCTTGGCTTCATCCTCGAGCACATCGCTGAGTTTATCGGCTCCGTCCATGAAGGAATCATAATAGATGGCACCGTCGCCACCATATTCACGGGCTTTAGGTGAGTCTTTGCAGATGACAAGACCACCGGTGCGCTGGGCATTGATGAGTTTGTAGTTGTCCCTGATGCGCTCGGTATTGGGAATGATGACAGCCTGAGCCATCTTGACCACGGCAGTGAGGTCGGCGTGGTGAATCTTGTCGACCTGTTTAAAGCGGTGGAAGATGTGAAGATCGTGGGCTTGTTCCTTGATGACATCGTCGAAATAGGGGGTTCGGTACCCAAGCAGAACTACCGAAATCTTACGGTTGCGCAGTTCGTGAATCAGCTGCATCGCTTCTTTGAGGTTGTCATCTTTATCCAATCGGCCCTTATAGAGCACAAAGCGCTCGGGCAGGTGATACTTGCTCCTGAGGATTTCATTCATGCTTTCGGGCACCGACTCGTCACAGCCATCATAGAAGCAGGGATATACAACTTCAACATCATCGGGGTTCACATGGTAGTGGTCGATGATGATTTGGCGGTCAACCTCATTCAGAGCAATCACGCGTTTGGCGATTTTGCAGGCTTTGCGAGCGCGACGTTGCATGACCATGCGGTCTACCCATCCCGATGTCTTAAACAAGGGATCGGTCATGGTGAAAACCGTTGGGAAGTTACTTCCCATGAAGCCGGTAGCAATTCCGTCATCGATGCCGTGGAAGGTATTCACACCATGGGCTTTTGCCGACCTGACAATACCGTTGTGCTTATACCACCTGAGTTTGTTGTGAATGTAGTTGCGTGGAATCTTCACACGCACAGCATCATCGTTGAACAATGCCGTCAGTCGCTTATTGTTCTCAACGGATTTGGGTGAATATATGATATAATAGTTTTTGGGATAATTGGTTGAAAGTGCCCTGATCAGGATACGTCCATAATAGGATGTATCACTGTTTGTCATGACAATTTTCCTTCCTCCGTAACCTACTACCATAATCTGTTTGTATTAAATTTTTATTTCGATTCTTTAGTCGCTTTTTGTATTGGCCAGCATAACTGCTTTACTGACAAACTGCAAAATTAATACGTTTTTTTCATTTTCGGGGCTGTTCATGTCATATTTTTTGCTGATTCTCCTTAACTTTGCCCCCAAAACGCAGAAACTATGAAACGAATATTGTCTTTTTTGTTGGTGGCACTTGTGTTAGCAAGCTGCTCTTCTAACCGCAATGTCGTGGCTGGACAGGGCAGGGATTTGAATCCCGATGAAGTGTTTACCATCACCGATGACGACATCGCTCGTGAAACGTGGAAAATCAATTCAACACTCAAGGGCGAGTGGAAGTACAATGGCCCTAGTGTGGGTGTGAGCGGCAAGAATGTGCTGGCTGGCATTGCCAAGCCCATTGCTAAAAGCAAACTGAAGAAAAAACTCAAGAATGCTTTTAAGAAAGTCGGCTTGGACAAGGCTCGTCCCGAGTTTGTCTTTAACGAAGACGGCACCTGTCGCATCAAGTTGTTGGGCGCTAGTATGAAAGGGACTTACAACTACAACCCGAGCCAGGAGAAGATCACCATTAAGTGGCACGGGGTGCCATTGAACGCCAACCTCAGGCGCGACGGCAAGAAGAAACTTCACATCACCTTTGAGGCCGACAAGTTCCTGTCGTTGTTGTCGCTGGCAGGTCGTTTCACCGACAATTCTGCCATCAAGGCCGTGTCAACGCTCCTCGATAACTATGAGGACGTGATGGTGGGCTTTGAACTCAAGAAGTAGTACAGCAACAAGTGATTTGATAAACGCTGGAGGGAAGCACGAGTCATCGGCTTCCCTCCAGTGTTAGTTATCGTTGTTGCCGTTCAATCAGTAGCGATGCGGCTGTGTCATGCGCTGCTTGCCCTGGTTGATGGCCTGCTTCTTGCTCATTCCAGGTTGGCTCTTGGCACCGGGTTGACTCTTTGAACCGCCCATGCCAGGCTGTGTGCCACCCATACCGGGTTTGGGCTGCGACTTGTCAACAGGGGGAGCACCGAAGGTGCGTCCGTTGTAGGCGCTGTGGTCAAAGTAGCGGTTAGATCCCTTATAAACCTGATATCCCGGAGGAGCGGGGTAGTAGTAGCGGTTCTTGGGGTAGCGGTTGTAAACAGTGAAGACAAACCGCTTGTTTTCCCACGAAACAGGACGATAGAAGTATTCCAACTGCATGTAGTACTGGTATTGTGCAGGTGAGAGCACATACCTCAGCTCGTTGTTGCGACGGGTCCAGAAAGTGCCGAAGATGTCATCATACACTTCCAGACACATGATGTAGTCCATGTTGATTTCATACACGGCATTGTACTGGTCGTTGCTCAGGCCCAGCTCAAAGGCCATCTTGTCGGTCAGGAAGAACGCTTGATCGCGAGCTGACTTGTAACTCATCGCGTTGGCGGCAGTTCCAAGAGTGGCAAGTGCCACCAATATTAAGATAAACCGTTTCATATTCTGTAATTTTTTAATGTTATTGTATGTTTGTTGCCCCAAAATTAGCGATATTCATAATTTGCTGCAAATATTTTAGACAAATCTTCATAAATAATCGACTAATTTATCCATACATCTGCATTTTTTATGCCATGATTCGACTGTTCCGACCGTGATGGCCGCTGTGGGCCGCCAGGAAGGGATTATCATAGATGAACAGGCGTTTTTCCACGATTTTTAGTTTCTTGTTTATCGTTTTTCGCAGTTTATTTGTACTTTTGCGCTTATGATAGATTTCACGCCTTTGCTTCGCAGTCATTTCATGGGGCGCCTGCAGCAGCATGCGCGCTACATTGACCATGCTGACGCGGTCCAGCAGGGTGAGTTGGTGCGGCTCATCGAAAAAGCGGCGCTGACTCGCATCGGGCGGAAATATGATTTCTCATCCATCAGAACCTATCGTCAGTTTGCTTCAACATTGCCGTTATACCGCTATGAGGACCTGCAGCCGCAAATCATGCGCATGATCAATGGCGCCAAGGACGAGTTGTGGCCGGGACGCTGCATGAACTTTGCCCAATCTTCGGGAACGAGCGACGGGCGCAGCAAGTACATTCCGGTGACGCGTGAGTCCTTTGGGTGGAATCACTATCAAGGGAGCAGCGATGTGGTGTCCCACTATCTGAACATGAACCCTGAAAGCCGCATTTTTGCAGGCAAGGCGTTCATCCTCGGCGGCAGTTTTGCCAACAACCTGCAGGTGCCGCGCGGTGTCAGGGTGGGGGATTTGAGTGCCAACCTCATCGAGAACATGAACCCACTTGCCAACCTGGTGCGCATTCCCAATCGCCGTGTGGCACTCATGGAAGACTGGACCGAGAAATTGCCCTTGCTGGTCGAGGCGAGCATCGGCCAGGATGTAACCAATCTGAGCGGCGTGCCCTCATGGTTCCTCACGGTAATCCGTGAGATTCTCAAGAAAACCGGAAAGTCATGCGTCCATGAGGTGTGGCCCAACCTTGAGGTCTTCTTCCATGGAGGCATCGCCTTTGAGCCCTACAGGCAGCAATATGAGGAAATCTGCGACATGAGCAAGATGCACTTCCTGGATACTTATAACGCCAGCGAGGGATTCTTTGCCGTGCAGAGTGACTGGGAAAGTGAGGCGATGCTGTTACTGCTTGACGTGGGTGTGTTCTATGAGTTCTTGCCCGTAGAGGAAAGCGACAGCGAGACGCCTGAAGTGTATCCGATATGGGAAATCGAGCAGGGCAGGACTTATGAATTGATTATCACAGCTGCCAACGGCCTGTGGCGCTACCGCTTGGGCGACACTGTGACCATTGAGCAGCTCAACCCTGTAAAAATCACGATAGCAGGACGCACCCGCAGTTTCATCAACGCCTTTGGCGAGGAATTGATGGTGCATAATGCCGACCATGCCATCGCCTTGGCATCTCTGGAAACCGAGGCCGAAGTGCTCAACTATACCGCTGCCCCTGTCTATTCCATCAGTGGCCAGAGTGGGCGTCACCAATGGCTCATTGAGTTTGCCCGTGAGCCCAATGACAAGGAACGCTTTATGCAACTGCTCGACCAGCATCTGCGTGAGGTGAACAGCGACTACGATGCGAAGCGGACTGGCGACATTTTCTTGGGTAAGCCGTCACTGGTCGTTGCTCCGCAAGGCCTTTTTGACCGCTGGCTTGCTTCGACAGGCAAATTGGGCGGGCAGCGAAAAGTGCCCCGTCTGAACAACAACCGCGACATCATTGAGCAGATGCTGCAGTTCATGAATCCCTCCTGAAACGATTGTTCTGAGCCATGCCTAAGTGGAAAAAAATCATCCATAGCAATATAGGTACCGCAGTGCTCAACATGCTGCTGGCCTATCTCGTGTGGATGCTGTCAAGGGTGGCTTTCTTTGCCGAGAACTGGTCTACCTTTGCCCCCTACATGTCCTGGCCGTTGTTCAAGAGCATGCTGCATGGTGCCCTGGTATTTGACACGTCGGCGCTGCTCTATGTCAACAGCCTTTACCTGGTGCTCATGCTGCTACCATTGCACATCAAGGAGCGGCCGGGTTTCCATAAGGCATTGAAATGGCTGTTTGTTGTCACTAATGCCGTGGGTGTGGCGATGAATCTCATGGACTCGGTCTATTTCCAGTATACGGGACGTCGCTCAACGGTGTCGGTGTTCACCGAGTTTGCCAACGAGGGCAACATCACTTCAATCCTGTTGACCGAGTTTGTCCATCACTGGTATTTGGTACTCGTGTTTGTGGCGCTGGTGTTCCTCATGTGGCGCTGTTATACCAAGCCCAGGTTGGACGTGTATCGTTTCGGGCATCATTATTACATTTCTCAACTCATTGCCTTGCTGGTGATGATACCGCTGGCCATAGTCGGCATTCGCGGTAGCGTGACGGCGGGAACCCGCCCCATCACCATCAGCAATGCCAACGAGTATGTCAACCGCCCTGTTGAGTCTTCGGTCGTGCTCAACACCCCGTTCTCGATGATCCGCAGCCTGGGCAAGAAAGCCTTCGTCACGCCAGATTATTTCTCTGCCGATGAAATGGAAATGGTTTATACTCCTGTGCATCAGGCTCCTGTAGCAGATGCATTGAGTCATAAGGGCAAGAATGTAGTGATTCTGATCGTGGAAAGTATGGGCAAGGAGTATATCGGCAATTTCAACCATGGACTGGAAAACGGTGCCTATAAGGGTTATATGCCTTTTATCGACAGTCTGCTCACTCAGTCCATGACTTTTGAGTACAGCTATGCCAACGGGCGCATCAGCATGGATGCCATGCCCTCGATACTGTCGGGCCTGCCCATGATGGTCGAGCCGTTCTTTCTCACGCCCGCCTCGCTCAACGATGTGGAGGGCCTGCCCATGATGCTGGCTACTGAGGGCTATAGCAGTGCATTTTTCCATGGCGGACACAACATCTCTATGGGCTTCAGCGCCTATGCTCATAGCATTGGTTATCAGCGATATGTTGGCTTGGATGAGTATTGCAAGTCGTCCAAGTATGGTGGCATGGATGACTTCGATGGCAAGTGGGCCATTTGGGACGAGCCTTTCCTGCAATTCACCTTGGACAATATTGAGGAGATGAAGTCGCCGTTCCTTGCAACGGTATTCACGGCCTCCTCTCATCATCCTTATAACGTGCCTGAACAGTACACTGATTCTCTCAAGGACGAGGGTGGCCAGCCCATCCACAAGTGTGTGCGTTACACTGACTTGGCATTGCGACGGTTCTTTGAGCGTGCCAGCCGTGAACCATGGTTCAAAAACACCATTTTTGTCCTCGTGGCCGACCATACCAACCTGGCCAGCCACGATGTCTATAAAACTGACTTGGGACTTTATAGCATCCCCATTATCTTCTATGCTCCTGATGGCTCCATAGCTCCAGCTGTGAGGGATGATGTCATTGCACAACAGACCGATATCACACCTACCTTGCTGCACCTGCTGGGCTACAGTCGTTCTTACCTCGCATTTGGTGATGACTTGCTCTCGGTCCCTCCTGGGCAATCATGGGCCTTCAGCTACAATGCCGGTGTTTACCAACTTGTCAAGGGTGACCTGATGCTGCAGTTCGACGGCAGCAAGACCACCGCCGTCTATCGTTTCAAGACCGACCCCCTGCTAAAGGAAAACCTCGTGGGCAAGCTGCCTGAACAACAGGAAATGGAACTGTTCCTCAAGGCCATCATCCAGCAATACATGTCACGCATGAATGAGAACCGTCTGCTTGCCCGCCAGCAATAGCTACAGGGAAGTTTCAATGTAAAATAGTTAGGGATTTTACCGCAGTCCAGAAACCGGGCTGGATTACATCGCCGGCTCCAAGCTCAGCCCTGCGACAATGATACAAACGAGCAGGATGAGCAACAGGGCAATAATCGTGTAGGCGATGGCTTTCACCGTTTTACTGGGCATGGTGCCGTTCTGGTGCAGGTGAATGCTCTTGTTGGTATATTGGCGGTTGAAGCTTCTGAGCTTATCTTCCACATGAGATGACTGGTCGGGTTGTGGCTTTTTCTCAACCGACTTCTTCTTGTTTTCCTGAGGCTTTGCCTCGACTTTCTCGGGCTTTACGGCCTTTGGAACTTGTACAGGCTCTGGCTGAACGTCGATGACCGATCCGGGATTGGCCGGTTGATGGATTTTAGAGCCGCAATAGGGACAAAAGCTGATTCCGCTAGGTAACTGTTTGCCACAACTGGAGCAGTACTTGACCTTATCACGATTGGTTGAACTCACAGTGGCAGTGGGTCGTGACAGCGTCTCGGAGTCAACGCGTGCCACGAGCGTGCCGTTTTCATAACGGCACACGGCAAGGCACTGGGGACACACGACTTGGCTATCGTGTATCACAAGCTCTTCTTGCGACACTTCCATCCATTTTCCGCATTGTGGGCACTGCAGTTCCATAAACTTGAAATTTACTTGGTAATGCGGGACAAAGGTAATACTTTGTCACCAATTGACCAAATTATAGACGCATAGCGCATCACTTTTTTAGGTTAGAAACAGCATAAATCCCTATGACCGATAGGGGCAAAATCGCTACAGCAAACGTTCAAAAACGCTTAAAAATCAAAAAATCTTCCGGTTTTGTTTTTTTATGTTAAGAATATCTATTACTTTTGCAGCCGCAAAAAATGTAGAAATCATTAAATTAACGCAATAAACATGGCAAAAAAACAAAATCAAAGTGCACGCACAACCCTCGAAGAGGTGAATGAATCTCTGACGAGTGCGGCACAACGCATTGAAGACAACAAGAAGTACATCAACTGGGCTCTCATCGCTATCGCAGTGATTGCACTGCTTGCCATCGGTTACATCTATGGTATCCGTAATCCGAATCTGGAGAAGGCTAAGAACGAAATCGGTGATGCCGATTTGGAATTGATGATGGGCGATCAGGACAAAGCATTAACCGACTATGAGAAGGTCGCTGCAGCCTACAGCAACAAGACCGCTGAGCGCGCTCACCTCAATGCAGCCATCCTGCTGTATGAAAAAGGTGAATATGAAAAAGCCATTAAGCACCTTGAGGACTTTTCTCCTGCAGGCAATCTGGTAGGTCCTGCCAGCCAGTCTTTGCTGGGTGACTGCTATGTGAACCTGAAGAAGCTTGACAAGGCTTTGAGTGCCTACGATAAGGCTATCAGCCTTGCCGGTGGGAACGAATTGTATGCACCTGCTTTCATGATCAAGAAGGCTACCGTGCTGCATGAGCAGAAGAAGTTTGCCGATGAGGCAGCCATCTATCAGGAAATCAAGGACAAGTATTACAGCTATACGCGCCAGGCTGGATTTGATGTTGATAAGTATCTGGAGCGTGCTAACGCATTGGCCGGTAAATAATTTTTCATAATGTAAATATGGGTGAGGTTGGGCAAAACTTAGTTTTTGTGCCAACCTTTTTTTAAATCTCAATGATTGCTATGAAACCGATTTATCATCGCATATTGCTCAAGCTCAGCGGCGAGTCGCTGGCAGCAGAACAGAGTAGCGGCATCGACCCGCAGCGTGTGGCCGACTATGCCACCCAGATCAAGGAAATCGTGGACGCTGGCGTACAGGTAGCCATCGTCGTGGGCGGCGGCAACATCTTCCGCGGCCTCAAGGGTGCCGCCCAGGGATTTGACCGCGTCAAGGGTGACCAAATGGGTATGCTCGCCACGGTCATCAACGCACTGGCACTCTCGTCGGCTCTTGAGGCCATCGGCCAGCCCGCACAAGTATTCACCGCCATCGGCATGTTCCCCATCGGCGAGCCTTACAGCAAGTGGCGCGCCATCGAGGCCATGCAGGCTGGCAAGGTCGCCATCTGCTCCTGCGGCACGGGCAGCCCCTTCTTCACCACCGACACGGGCAGCACGCTGCGCGCCATTGAGGTCGAGGCCGACGTCATGCTCAAGGGCACCCGCGTGGACGGCATCTACACCGCCGACCCCGAGAAGGACCCCACGGCAACGAAGTTTGACCGCATCACCTATGACGAGATCTACAATCGCGGCCTTAAGGTGATGGACATGACCGCCACCGTCATGGCCCGCGACAACAAGTTGCCCATCCACGTGTTCAACATGGACGTGGTCGGCAACCTCCGCAAGGTGATGTCCGGCGAGCCCATCGGCACCGTGGTCACACTGTAACCTCCATCCCCGTCACTCACGCTAAGGCGCGAAGGACATAAAACAACAACAAGTACAATAAATACAAGTTATTGATTAACAAGCAATTGTATTTATTGTACTTCTTGTTTTCCTTTTATTCTTGTTTTCCTTTTCGATTGGCGGGATTACTCGAGGCAGATTTATTGAGCTCTTGATAAAGTTTGGCTTTTGAATTGAGGTAATCGGATGTGTAGTACTGTGACTCGCGCTCATTGTCAAAGAAGAGATTGTAGACATCATTGAGTTCTCCGTATTTATCGTTGAGCAGGCTGTCAAGATGATGTTGCATAAGCCACTGTTCTCCATCACTTACCACAAAGTGGTCTTCATCGGCATAGAGTTTTAGCCGGACTGTGCCGTTTTCGGCATAAAAAGGCGCAATTCGCCTTGCACCAGTCCTGTATTGACCGTATAGAAAAGCGACATATCGGGTGACGTGGTCACACTCAATGGTTTTAGTGAACTTGCCGTTAACAGCCCTGACGTGGAGCGAAGGATCATCATTTGCGCGCAGGTCAGTACCCTGTTCACAGATGACGATGTCGTTGCCATACTTGTTGGACATTAGTTCGCCCTCAACGTGGCAAACAATTTGAGCCTTTCCAGCTATTGCAAATAGTGCCAAGAACACTGTGATAATTAAGAATCTCTTTTTCATAGCGGTTATGATTGTTTGAAAAAAAGATTTCCAGCTGATTGTTGACTATAGGCTTGCAGGGTGGCGACTACCTCGTCGATGTCGTCGGTGAGGGTGAGCAGCAGGTTCTTGTATTTGCCGGTTTCCATCAGATTCTCCAACAGGGGATAGACAGGGATTTCCTCGGTCCAGAAGCGTTTTCCCAAGAAAATCATGGGGCTGGAGAATCCAAAGGAGAGATAGTGGTTCTGCACCGCTTCCTGGAAGATTTCTTGCAGAGTGCCTGCGCTGCCCGGGGCATAGATGGTGCCGCCAAAGGCCAGCGTGAGGATATGGTCCTCGCGCAAGCTGTTTTCAAAGTACTTCGCAATGTGGGTGGCGAATGGCGTTGACGGCTCATGGCCGTAGAGCCATGTGGGAATGCCCAGACTCACATACTCCTGCTGGGGATACTTGTCGATGACGCTGAATGCGGTGCGCAGCCACCCCGCATCCCTGAACGACGGCGAGGGCATCATCATTGCGAGGGCATCTTCCACATCCTGGGTCGAGAAGCCCGCCATCCATGCTCCTAAGTGAGTCGCTTCCATGGCTCCGGGACCGCCGCCGCTCAACATGACAAATCCCTCTTGGGTGAGGCGCTGACTCAACAAGGCTATGTCGCGGTAAATGCTGTCGGTCCTGAGCAGAGCGTGCCCGCCCATGATTCCAACGCTGCGACGATGGTCGTGGGTCTTGAAAAATCGTGCCAGCGCCGTGTGAATGCTGTGGTCGTGCAGGGTGCGCGCCAACAGTTCCTTGACGTTGTTGGTGTGCTGTCCCATCGCCTTGTAGCGCTGATAAATCACACTGTCAAAGCACCGGTCGAAACTGCTCTCATCATCGGGGTCGAAGCCTTCATACAGTTCTGCGGGATGGTATAACGACTTACGCGCGACGTCAAACGGCACTTCGGCCAGATAGGCTATCACGTCCTTCAACTCGTCATGTTCTGAGGCAGTAATCATCTTTTTCTAGGTTTTAGGGTTTATTCATGAATGACAAAGTTACCAATAATTCGGCTTGCTTTCCCGAGTTTTTAACATTTTGGGACTGTTAAAAAGTGTTACAATGTGGCAAAACATGGCAAAATCGCCATTTTTTGTGGCTTTTTGCACACTGTTTGGTGCTGTGATAGTAATTTTGTCCCTTGAAATCTCCACAATTCAGGTTTATTTTATTTAATCAATCACGAATAGCAATGAAAAGAATTACAACATTAGTGCTCTCTCTCGCAGCTTTCGGCCTGTCGGCGTTTGCCGGTGGCCTGCTCCACAACACCAATCAGCACATCGCTTTCATGCGCATGATGGCTCGCGGCGCCAGCCACGAGATTGACGCTGTCTATACCAATCCTGCTGGCTTGGCCTTCATGGACCATGACGGCTGGACCCTGTCGCTGAACATCCAGAGCGCTTCACAGGAGCGCAATGCACTCACCACCTTTGCTTTGTTCCCCGAGGCCGATCACACCCGCCTCTACAAGGGCAAGGCCGAGGCTCCCGTCATCCCGTCGCTTTATGGTGCCTACAAGAAGGACCGCTGGACCTTCTCGGGCTTCTTCGGTTTCACCGGTGGTGGCGGCAAGTGCAACTTCGATAGCGGTCTGCCCGTGTTTGACGCAAGCATCATGGCCGGCATCTACGGCCAGACTGCCCAATTGGCTCAAGCCCTTGCTTCCAATCCCGCTACCGCACCCATCATGGCCGATCCCCGCATTGCCGGCATGCTGCCCTTGACGGCAGACAAGTATGACATCAACTCGGCAATGAAGGGCCGCCAGTACATCTATGGCCTGCAGCTGGGTGCTACTTACAAGGTGCTTGACTGGATGAGTGCCTATGCCGGTGCCCGCATGAACTATTTTGATGGCAACTACAGCGGCTTTGTCAAGGTCATGCCCAAGCCTGAACTGGCAGCAACCGTTCAGCAGATTGCCATTGCCTATCCTGCATTGGCTCCTACTTTGAGCACACTGGTGAACCAGAACGGTGAGATGGCCAACATTGATCTGGACTGCTCGCAGACCGGTTGGGGCATCACCCCTATCATCGGCGTGGACCTGGTGTGGAAGGGCTTCACCCTGGCTGCCAAGTATGAGTTCAAGACCAACCTCAACATCGAGAACAACACCAAGACCGCCGTTGCCGAGCCCGCCGCTTTTGAGGCAGCACTCGATGACTACAAGCACGGCGTGAATACGCCCAACGACTTGCCCGCCGTATTCTATACTGCTCTGGGCTATGAGTTCATCCCCAACAAGCTGCGTGCCACCGTCGAGTATCACTACTATGACGACAAGCATGCCGAGATGGCCCATGACAAGCAGAAACACTTGCGCCACGGCACTCACGAGGTGCTGGCTGGTGTGGAGTGGGACATCAACAAGATGTTCACCGTGAGCGCTGGTGCACAAAACACCGACTACGGCTTGAGCGATGATTATCAGACGCACACTTCCTTCTCCTGCGACAGCTACTCGATTGGCTTTGGCGGTGCTGTTAACCTGAGCGAGAAGGTGAAACTGAACGTGGGCTATTTCTGGACCACCTACAAGGACTATGACCGCAGCGAGGATAATTACTTCAACACCACGCTCCCTGGTAAGGACACCTACAGCCGCACCAACAAGGTCTTCGGTGCCGGTATCGACTTTAAGTTCTGAGATTGAAATCGAGCCCCGGCTTGAGAATCAATAATGATTGACAAAGGCTAGACTGTTTGTAGGTCTGGCCTTTGTGCTTTTTATGTGACATACCTCATACTTAACGCGATTCCCATTCACTTTCAAGCGCCTTAGCGAGAGGATAAAGCACCACGGCTGCCTCACTAACCTCTAAGCCCTGAGCGCTAGGCCACGGCGATAGCCGCATAATATTTCGTGCCGTTTGCCATAGTTTTGAGAAATAATTGTAATTTTGCCATATTATATAGATTTCAATTAACCTCAATGATATGATTACATTCATTATAAGCCTTGTGGCCCTTGTTTTGGGCTATCTGGTGTATGGTGCCGTGATGGAGCGCGTGATGCGCCCCGACGACAGAGAAACGCCCGCTGTGCGACTTGCCGACGGTGTAGACTATGTGGCGCTGCCCACATGGAAAGTGTTTATGATCCAGTTCCTGAACATTGCTGGAACGGGGCCCATTTTTGGTGCCATCATGGGCATGTGGTTCGGCCCGGCTTCCTATCTGTGGATTGTGCTGGGCTGCATCTTCGCCGGCGCGGTGCACGACTTCATGAGCGGCATGCTGTCGCTGCGCCACGATGGTGCCAACCTGCCGACGCTCATCGGTAAATATCTGGGCAACGGCACGCGCAACGTGATGCTCGTGTTCACTGTGTTCTTGCTGATGATGGTGGGCGCTGTGTTTGTCTATAGCCCTGCCCTGATTCTCAAGGATATGTGGGGTGGCGATAGCGCTACCATCTGGTGGATTGTGGCCATCTTTGTCTATTATGTGATTGCCACGCTGCTGCCCATCGACAAGATCATTGGCCGCGTTTACCCGCTGTTCGCTATTGCCTTGCTGGTGATGGCGGCAGGCCTGCTGGTGGGACTGTTTGTGAAAATGCCTCACCTGCCCGAATTGTGGAACATGGGCGATATGTCGCAGTGGACAGAGTCGCAGGTGGTGGATGGCAAGGACATCCTTGGCGTGAATGGTTATCTGGGAAAGAACCCCTGGTTCCCCTGCCTGTTCATCACCATTGCCTGTGGTGCCATCAGCGGCTTCCATGCCACGCAGAGTCCCCTCATGGCACGCTGCCTCAAGAGCGAGCGCTTGGCCAGGCCGGTATTCTATGGTGCGATGATAACCGAGGGCATTGTAGCACTCATTTGGGCCACCATTTCGTCCTATTTCTTCTACTACGGCGGATGGAAAGAGGTGGTCAGCCCCGAGGAGGTTGTCAAATTCATGGCACAGGTACATCTGGCCGATGGTGAGAATCTGATACAATATTTTGATGCACCCCAGTTGGTGAACTGGGTATGCAGCAGTTGGCTGGGCATCGTGGGCGGCACGCTGGCCGTGCTGGGTGTGGTGGCCGCTCCCATCACGAGTGGCGACACGGCATTCCGCAGTGCGCGCCTCATCATTGCCGAGGCGCTGCACTTTGAGCAGAAGAGCATGGTGCGCCGTCTGATGATCAGCGTACCCCTGTTTGTGGCATCGTTGCTGCTGCTCATCTGGCAAATGGAGAACCGCGACGGCTTTAATATCCTGTGGCAATACTTCGGCTGGTCCAACCAGGCGTTGTCGGTATTCACGCTGTGGATGATTACTGTCTATCTTGCACGCAACCGCAAGGCTTATATCATCACCTTGATTCCTGCCATCTTCATGACGGTGGTGTGCACCTCGTTCCTTATTGCATCGCCCCAGGCGCTGGGACGCACCGAACTCACTCCCTGGGCGGCACTGGCTGTCATTGTCATCACTGTTGTGTGGTTCTCGGTGTGGCTCAAAAAGAATCGCTCGACAGAGCGCCTCACCCGCGAGTAATTTCATCAGTTACACTATTGAAGTGAGTCAAGTATGTTAGCGAGAACGATTGGTGCTGCGGTTCAGGGCATTGACGCCATCAAGGTCGAGGTGGAAGTGACGGTCGATTGGGGAATCGGCTTCATGGTCATCGGTCTGCCCGACACGGCCGTCAAGGAGAGTGCCGAGCGCGTGCGTTGCGCCGTGCAGCAGGCAGGCTATGACTTCCCCGGCAAGAAGGTGATGGTCAACATGACACCCGCCGACATCAAGAAGGAGGGATCGGCCTATGACCTGCCGCTGGCCGTCGGCATCCTGGCCGGTGATGAGAAGGTCAGCGCCGAACGCCTGGACCGATATATGCTCATGGGCGAACTGTCGCTCGACGGCAGCCTGCGTCCCATCAAGGGGGCCTTGCCTATGGCTATTCTGGCTCGCGAACTGCATCTCGACGGCTTTATATTGCCGCGCGACAACGCGATGGAGGCGGCGGTGGTCAACAATCTGAAGATTCTGCCTGCCGATAACCTCTCGCAGGTGGTGGATTATCTGAATGGGGCCATTGATCTGGAGCCTACCGTCGTGGATACCCGTGCTGAGTTTGCCAAGGCGCAGGGTGTCTTCCCCTATGACTTCGCCGATGTTAAGGGCCAGGAGAACGTCAAGCGCGCTTTTGAGGTCGCCTGCGCTGGTGGACACAACATTCTGCTGGTCGGCAGCCCCGGATCGGGCAAATCGATGATGGCTAAGCGATTGCCGTCAATCATGCCGCCGCTCACCCTGAGCGAGGCCCTCGAGACAACCAAGATACATAGCGTGGCGGGCAAACTGCCGCGAGGCACCACGTTGATGACTGTGCGCCCCTTCCGCAGTCCGCATCACACCATTTCGCCCGTCGCCCTCGTCGGGGGCGGCTCCTTCCCCATGCCCGGCGAAATCAGCTTGGCCCACAATGGCGTCCTCTTCCTGGATGAACTGCCCGAGTTCAATCGCTCCGTTTTAGAGGTCATGCGACAGCCGTTGGAGGATAGGATTATCTCGATTTCGAGGGCTAAATATAGTACCGAATACCCCGCATCGTTTATGCTGGTGGCGTCGATGAATCCGTGCCCGTGCGGGTACTACGGGCACCCCAAGAAGAAGTGCGTCTGCAACGAGTACCAGCGCACGCACTACATGAGCAAGATTTCGGGGCCGCTACTCGACCGCATCGACCTGCAGATCGAGGTCCAGCCCGTTGACTTTGACCAGATGTCAAGTAAGGCCCCAGGTGAACCCTCTGCCGCCATCCGCCAGCGCGTTATCGCCGCCAGGATGCTGCAGGAGCGCCGCTTCAAGGACGAACCTGGCATCCACTGCAACGCCCAGATGACCCCCTCCCTCCTCCACAAATACGCCGAGCCCAACGCCGCCGGCCTCGAGAAACTGAAGGACGCCATGGAACGCATGAACATGAGCGCAAGAGCCTACGACCGCATCCTCAAGGTCGCCCGCACCATCGCCGACCTCGAAGGCACCGCCGACGTCCTTGACCACCACATCATGGAAGCCATCGCCTACCGTAACCTCGACCGCCCCACCTACCTCGGCACAACATTATAAATACAGAAATATGCCTGACCAAGAGAGAAATATCATCATCTACCGCACTGCCGACGGCCGTGCATCAGTAGCCCTTTATGCCCACGACGGCAAGATTTGGGTTAACCAGCAACAGATGGCAGAACTTTTTGCCACCTCAAAGCCAAACATCAGTATGCATATAGCCAACATTCTGAGAGAGAATGAGTTGACAGAAGATTCAGTTGTTAAGAATTTCTTAACTACTGCCACCGATGGCAAGAGTTACAATGTCATTTTCTATTCGTTGGAGATGATTATTGCAGTGGGTTATCGTGTACGTGGCGTGCGAGGTACTCAATTCCGCCAATGGGCGACTGAACACTTGACCGAGTATTTGGTTAAGGGATTCACAATGGATGATGAAAGGCTTAAGAACCCCGATGGGCGACCTGACTACTTTGATG